>Ga0163162_10001657_pt1 | contig 20874 bp, 20 predicted proteins | sample S55metaG_FD_115310 | JGI IMG/M metagenome (GOLD analysis project Ga0163162, IMG submission 115310) | Switchgrass rhizosphere microbial communities from Kellogg Biological Station, Michigan, USA - S5-5 metaG | ecosystem: Host-associated > Plants > Roots > Rhizosphere > Soil | place: USA...
CTGGGAATTCTTGGCCACGCGTCAGAAAGACTAAAATTGCTGCAGGAGTGCATTACTAAATTTCCGGACGTTCCCGAATTCAAACGACTCACGGGCGAAACGTACATGGAAGCAGGAAAATCAAAACTTGCACTCGAGTTATATGATAATCTTCTCAAAAAAGATTCTCTCGATTTTGAATCATTGTATGAGAAAGGACTTTTGTTGGAACAAATGCACGACACGCCCAATGCAATTGCCGCACTAAAAAAAGCATATTCACTTCAACCAATGACTACATATGGTTTGGAATTGGCACACATGTATGCGGAAACGAAAAACCCATTGGCGCTCGAAATTTGCGACGATGTACTCAGTAAAGATGTCGTGCGCGAACTCGTCGACCCCTTTTTTATTAAGGGAATTTATTATTCAAACCTGGCCCAGTACAACCTCGCCGTGGTGCAATTTGATTCGTGTATTAAGAGAGACTGGAAATTTACAGATGCTTATATCGAAAAAGGAATTGCATACTACAAAGAAAAAAATTATGATGAAGCATTGAGTATTTTCCAACTTGCGGCAACCGTATCAAATAGTGATGCAGACGCGTATTATTGGATCGGGAAGTGTTATGAAGTGGTCAACAAGAAGGAAGAAGCAGTTGTGTACTATGAGAGAGCCGCCGCATTGGATAAGAATCTTACCGAAGCCAGGGACGCGCTGAAGAGGTTGAGGAAGTAAGATAGTGTGAGCTACATGATAAGCTCCATGGTTCCGATTTTGTTCTCACATTGCGCCTTATTCCTGTGCGAGAAAAAATATTGCGCGCAAAGGGGCAAAGGCCCAAAAAAATCCACTTATTTTTGAAGTAATCACAAATCAATCACCGAACAATGCCACTCGTCGCACCGTCACTATTAGCTTCAAATTTTCTCAGGCTGGAAGAAGAATGTAAAATGGTCAATGAAAGTAAGGCAGACTGGTTCCACCTGGATGTTATGGACGGCCGGTTTGTACCAAATATCAGTTATGGTATTCCTGTCATTGAATATATCAGAAAGGTTGCCGAGAAAACTTGCGATGTTCATTTAATGATTGAGGAACCCGAAAAACTTACTGAAGCCTTTAGTAAGGCGGGTGCGGACCAACTGATTGTCCACATTGAAACTTGCAGAAATCTACACAGCAATATTCAGCAGATAAAATCACTCGGTATGAAAGCGGGCGTGGCGATCAACCCGCATACTCCCGTGGAAATGTTGTACGACATACTTGAGGATATACATCACGTGTGTATGATGAGCGTTAACCCGGGGTTTGGGGGACAAAGTTTCATTCCTCATACGTTGAAAAAAATCCGGGAGCTAAAACGCGCTATCCATGAAAGAGGTTTGCACGTATTAATTGAAGTAGACGGTGGCGTGACACTCGAAAATGCAAAGAGTATTGTCCACGCCGGCGCCGACGTGCTTGTTGCAGGCAGTACGGTATTTAAATCACCCGATCCGAAGGCAACAATCGAGCAGCTGAAAAATATTTTGCCTTAATGTGAACGTTGACAAACGTCTTTCACATTTTTAATTTTACAAACTGTCCCTCATTTGTTCCAACACGACCTGAGTTTGTCCAACCCATCCAATTTTCCGGCTTGGCCATTTTAAAGTTTTCGTCTCAAGAAAAGTTTTGAGCATATCGTATCCTTTGTATGCCTGGTCTTCTGAATAAAAACAATTTATCCATTTACGATCCAACTCGATTGCGGCAGGTAAACTTAATCCGCCATTGTACCAGACAAAGCAATTGGGCAATCCTATGAAAGATATATCAGTCGACTGGCGGTAGCGGTTGTCTTTAAAAAACAGCGCGTAAAAATTAACACATGCTCTTACGCGTTCACGTATCTGCGTGTTCGATTCTGATCCATTTGGTTTGATGCGCCACTTATTATTTTCAAAATAGAATGGATCATCTTCAGGCTTCCTATGAACAAGATTATCCGAAGAGAACTTCATTAAAATCGAATCCTCATTTCTTGTCCATACGCATGTAATGGAATTCAAGGCAAGTTGCTGGATATGGTAAATTTTTTTTGTCCCGTTGTCATAATTAAGCGATAATTCGCGATGCACCTTATCCAAATTCCATTTGCCATTTGTTATCTGCGTTCGGACATTTTCGGTAAACCTTGAATCACGGAACAGGTACAGACCGGGATATTTTCTTTTGTCTGTAACTGAATCCCAAAAGATTTCGTTCCAATGCCCGGGATCCACGTCATCCAAATTCCATTCCTGACTTAGCAGATCATCGGTCGAAACAGATTTGTATGCACGTAAGGAAATCATACTGGTATCAAGTGGTTCTTTCAAAACCCCTTTTTTGTTGTCATCAGTTGCATTTGACGAGTCTGATTTTACCTTCGCGGGTTTGCAGGCGTAAAAAATTGCAAGATAGAAGAGCATAAAGAAAAGCAGGCGCATGGTGTCAGTAGTTCAGGAGTTATTAAGAATATTTCTTTATAACAAATAAACATAATTTCCTTGTTCAAACGTTTTCTTTGCAGCTAAATCTGGTTAATTTCGGTCATTCTTAAAAGTCTTTCCTTGAAAGCCGCTTTGTCTTACTTCTTATTGCTGTCAATAATATGTTCCCAATCCCTGCTGGCGCAAAAAAAATCAGCTTTTGTATCAGGCGTCATTTTCGACGAAAACAATCACCCGATGTCTAAGGTATCGGTTACCATTCTGGGCCGGCAAACAGGTCTCGTAAGCACAGATTCCGGAACATTTAAGATGAAGGTTCCGGCCGATAAAGCATTTGCCCTTGTTTTTTCCTTCACTGGTTATAAAACCGAGCAGCGGAATTTTTTATTGAACGAGGCAGAGGAAGAAAAGATTGTCGTGCGTTTGGAAAAATCTTCGCAACAATTAAAAGAAGTTGTGGTGACTGACGATCAGCAAAGAAAAGAAGCGGGGCTTGTAAAAATAAATCCAAAAGATGCCATCAACGTCCCTGCGCCTGTGGGCGGCATTGAAAGCCTCATAAAAGTATTTGTCGGATCAAACAATGAGTTGACATCACAATACAGTGTACGTGGCGGAAACTATGACGAGAACCTGATTTATGTAAATGACTTTGAAATTTTCCGACCCTATTTAGTCAGCAATGCGCAACAGGAAGGTCTGAGTTTCATCAACCCGGAAATGACAAAAAACGTAAGTTTTTACAATGGCGGTTTCCAGGCCCGCTATGGCGACAAAATGTCTTCCGTTTTGGATATTCAATATCGCAAACCAAAAAAATTTGGTGGTTCAGCATACCTTGGCTTGCTAGAACAAGGATTGCACCTGGAAGGAACCGACGCAAAAAATAAATTCACTTATATCGCCGGAATTCGAAATCGAACAAATAAAAATCTTTTCAGTAGCCAGGAGACGAAAGGTAACTATATCCCCTCCTCGTGGGATTTCCAGGCGTTGATGACCTACCAGATCAATCAAAAAAATTCTTTGGAATTAATGGGAACTTTTTCCCAGACAAAATTCTCTCTAATTCCACAATTCAGTCAGTTGACTTCATCTGTTTTTTCTCCGTACTTCACGGCAAATCTTGGATTGGATGTTTTTTTCTCCGGCCAGGAGCAGGATCGCTACTACACGAATTTGGTTGGATTGACCTGGAATCAACAGCTGAATAAGAATCTGAAATTAAAATGGATGGCTTCGCGGTTTGAAGACAATGAACAGGAATCATATGATATCACGGGCGACTATCTTTTTGGTGAACGGAATTTTGACAAGGGAAGTTCAGATTTTGGTTTGATTACAAATCCGCTTGGAGCGGGCACTTATCAAAACTATGCAAGAAATCGGTTAGACATTACCGTTTGGAATTTTAGTCACAAAGGATATCTTGACCTGGGAAAGCAATATATCCAGTGGGGATTAAGTGCAGAAAAACAAATTGTGCATGACAAACTGCATGAATGGGAAAGGCAGGATTCAGCCGGTTATACATTGCCGTACAATCCGGATGTTTTGAATTTGAGTAACTACATTCATTCCACGGCGGACCTGGATATTAACAGGTTCACTGGCTTTGTACAAGACAACATTGCGTTTACACATGCCAGTGACTTTACGCTGCAAGCCGGAGTTAGATACAACTACAATACATTGAATAATCAGTTCCTGCTTTCACCAAGGATAGGCTTTTCGTGGAAACCGTCGCGCGCGAAAAAGGATATTATTTATCGGGGTGCTATTGGCATTTACGACCAACCACCATTTTATCGTGAGATGCGAAGAATGGACGGAACATTGAACACTGATCTAAAGGCGCAAAGAAGTTGGCAGGTGACTGGAGGTTTTGACTACAATTTCCACGTTGCCGATCGCCCTTTCAGGTTGACGACCGAAGCCTACTATAAATACATGACTGATGTTGTTCCATATGATTTAGTCAATGTCCGCATCCGTTATTATGGTGAAAACAGTGCAAGGGCGTATGCAGCCGGTATTGAAATGCGTCTTTTTGGAGAGTTGGTGAAAGATGCTGAAAGCTGGATTAGTATTGGGTTTATGCGAACGAGGGAGAAAATCAACAATGCCTATTATTATAATTACACACTTGATTCTTTAAACCAACCTATCGATAGTACGCTTGTGCAACAGGGATGGGTACGACGCCCAACAGACCGTTTATTTACGCTGGGATTATTCGTCCAAGATTATTTATCGACTAATAAGAACTTCAAACTATACTTAAATGTTCTGTATGGAAGTAATCTTCCGTTTAATATTCCCGGCAGTGTAAAATATCGTAACGCGCTGATCATCGACCCGTACATACGTGCCGATATTGGTTTGAGTGCATTATTGCTCGACAACGAGAAAAGCAATCGCCGGAGCCATAGTCCCTTCAGGAATATTGAAAACATTTGGGCGACGTTAGAAGTCTTCAATGTAATTGACCGGGACAATACCATATCCTATTTATTGATCAAGGATTTCTCAAACACTGTGTACGCAATGCCACAACGGTTGACACCTCGATTACTGAATCTGAAACTGGTCGCGAGGTTCTAATTATCCCTTTTCCCAAATACAAAGAATCCTTTCCCATCTGTGGAGCGGTATCATCATCCACAGGAATATAACTTATTTATTATCAATCACTTAATAACTGGCAAGCTAATAGCTTCTATTTAGCCAAACCGCACCTTATGAAAATTATAAACTCTATCCTCGAAGCGTTAAACGATGTTCTTAATCCGGACACAAACGAAAACCAATATGGTCAGGGTTTGATTTTTGTCCCTATTCCTGAAAGAAGTGACTTGGAAAAGCGCATACACGATGCTGGTAGAAGATAAAAAAATAAGCCACTAACCATTAAACCGATTTTTCACGATGATGATTTCATCATATCCGCAGCATTTCGATCATTCAATTAATATAAAGATTATTTCAGAAAACGAAAGTCACTGCATAATCAGCCTGACGAATCAGAAAGGAAGAATCAGGGTTATGGTTGGCGTGAATCTTTCACAAGGTGTGAACGATATTGTGGTCGACAAAGTTGAAACCCTTGAAAATGGATTGTATCATTTGCAAGTAAAAAATACCGAAGCAAAAATTTTGTATAACACGGAACTAGTCAAGCAATAAAAACAGATTTTATACTTACGTAGGATTTCGAAGGGGCCTTTTTAGGCTCCTTCTTGCTTTTGTACAAGTGCGATAATGACAAATGCGGAAATGTGAAAGTGAATCGCGGATTTCGCGGATTTGAGCGGATTTCGCGGAACCTACAGTTGAAGATTAATTAACGACGTTAGCAGTTTTCACCGAAGAAAGAATCAATATTCAATGATGATATTGAACTGGAAGATCCGCGAAATCCGATCAAATCCGCGATTCATTTCCACATTCATTTATCACATTCATCACATTTGCTCTCAATTGCAACTTCAATACCTTTGCCCCATGACTAAGCTTTCTGTTAATATCAACAAATTTGCGACGTTGCGGAATAGCCGTGGAGGAAATAATCCGGATGTTGTCAAAGCTGCAGTAGACGCTCAACGTTTTGGTGCGGATGGTGTAACGGTTCATCCGAGGCCTGACGAACGCCATATACGATACAGTGATGTGTACGCGATAAAAAAGATAATCACGACTGAATTCAACATTGAGGGAAACTGCCAGGAACAAAAGTTTGTCGACCTCGTATTGGCGGTAAAACCACACCAGGTTACGCTGGTTCCTGACGCGTTAGGACAAATCACTTCCAATCATGGATGGGACACGATAAAAAATAAAAAATACCTTGTTGACATGATCGGAGTTTTTAAGAAAAGTGGAATACGCGTATCTATTTTTGTTGACCCGGTTATTGAAATGGTTGAGGGTGCTGCAGCAACAGGAACGGATCGCGTCGAGTTATATACCGAAGCCTATGCCACAAATTATACAAATAATAAAGAAACTGCCATCGCTCCTTATGTTGCAGCAGCAAAGCGTGCGAATGAATTGGGACTTGGGATAAATGCGGGCCATGATCTCGACTTACACAACCTGAAATATTTTGCACAGAATATACCTGCACTCGCAGAAGTATCCATTGGACATGCGTTGATCTCCGACGCACTATATCTCGGATATGAGAATACAGTGCAGCTTTATAAAAGACAACTAGGTTGAAAGATGCGTATGTGAATCAATAATCGATAGTCAACAGGGAATGATCAATGCACAAGTCGGATGCAACTTGCCGATTATTAAATATTTTATTCCCTATTGTGACTTGTAACTGTCCACTACTCACTGGCGACTCCCAGCTCTCAACTGCTCCTACCGCCTCAAGTCCTTATTATCGTGCTTTGGTGTAATATTCTCCTCCCTGCCTCAAAACAAATTTATATTTGGCCGCCAGCTATTATGTTTTTAACCAATAAGCACTGTTTATGAAAAGACTATTTTTTGCAGGCGTCTTGCTTGCATTATCGCAATTCTTTTTGTCAAATCAATTGATCGCTCAACTAACGGTAACGCCCAGTGGTGGGAATAAAAAGGCTGTAGTTGGAGAACGAATTGGACTGACTGATGTTTTGATCAACTATGACAGACCTGGAGTTAAGCATAGAGAGGGCCAGGTTTGGGGAGCACTTGTACCCGTGGGATTTACGGACCAGGGATTTGGTAACTCCAAACAAACGCCATGGCGCGCAGGAGCCAATGAGAATACAACAATCGAATTCACGACAAACGTAAAAGTTGAAGGCCAGCCTTTAGCAGCAGGTAAATACGGGTTTTTTATTGCATATGATCCGAATGAATGCACGCTGATATTCTCAAAGAACAGCAGTTCGTGGGGAAGTTTCTATTACAATCCTAACGAGGATGCACTTCGCGTGAAAGTAAAACCGGTCGCGGTTGACAAGAGTGTTGAGTGGTTAAAATATGAATTTGCCGATCAAACGGATAGCACAGCAACGGTAATGTTAGAATGGGAAAAACTTACGATCCCATTTAAAATTGAAGTGGATGTCAATGCGGCACAAATCGCTTCTTTTAGAAAAGAACTGCAGACGAATAAAGGATTTATGTGGGAAACATGGAACCAGGCTGCGCTCTGGTGTGCACAAAAAAATGTAAATCTTAACCAGGCATTACTGTGGTCGGATTCGGCTACCAGCCAGACTTTCGGAGGCGACAGAAGTTTCCAGGCGTGGAGCACAAAAGCAATCGTTCTTGAAAAATTAAATCGCGGGACAGAGGCGCAGGCAATTATGAAAAAAGCAATGCCTCTCGGCAACATGATCGAATTGCATCAATACGCACGCCAGTTGATCATTCAGAAAAAAGGCGCGCAAGCCTTGGAAGTTTTCAAAGCAAACTACAATCAACATCCGAACGAGTTTACCACCAATATGGGAATGGCGCGAGGCTATTCCGCCGTTGGAGATTATAAGAAAGCGCTCGAATATCTTACAAAGGCTCAGACTCAAACACCCGATCCAATCAATAAAGCAAATGTTGAAAAATCGTTGAAGCTGTTGAAAGAAGGGAAAGATATTAATTGACAAATGTGATAAATGTGATGAATGTGTAAATGTGATAAATGAATGTGGAAATGTGGTAATGTGGAAATGTGAAAATGAATCGCGGATTTGCGGATTTACGCGGATTCCAAAGTTGAATATTTGTCAGATACAACGGGAAAATTTTTAATTTTGATTTTCAATGTTCAACTATAGAATCCGCGTAAAACCGCAAATCCGCGATTCATTTTCACATTTCCACATTTCCACATTCATTTATCACATTTACACATTCCTCACATTTCCACATTTGCTAGTTACATCCAAACAATTCACAAAGCTTCGCGTTCAACTCGGCACCACGAAGATTACGCCCGATGATTTTGCCGGATGGATCTATTAAAAAGTTTTGAGGGATTTGCTGAACTTTATACTTAACAGCTACTTCATTGTTCCAGAATTTCAAGTCACTTACCTGGTTCCAGTAAAGATTGTCATCATGAATCGCCTGTATCCAAGGATCACGGCTACGATCAAGCGAAACTCCCAGGATAGTGAAATTTTTATCTTTGAATTTACTGAATGCAGCAACGACATTCGGATTTTCCATCCGGCACGGTTTGCACCAGCTTGCCCAAAAATCTACCAAAACATATTTTCCTTTGAAGGAAGAAAGTGTTACCGGCTTGCCAGTTGTGTCAGCTTGCGTAAAATCAAGCGCGTCTGTGCCAACTGCACCAATCTTTCCGTTATCTATTTGTTCTCTCACATATTTTCCATAAAAACCTCCCTGGACTTTTGGCGACAAAGAATTAAATCTTTTTTCCAACAACATTACATCGTCGGATAATTGACTTACTACAACAAGTACAAAGGGACTTACATAGGAGTCATTTTTTATGCGAAGAAACTGATCCAAATCAGTCTGAGTAGAAGCGGCTTCAGCAGCATAGACATTAGCAATAGAATCTCTTTTTGAAGCCCCGGTTGGAGAATTCGCAACCTGGCTCAATTTGGTGAGTCGGGCGAAATGAGGGTTAAATGTTTTTTGGAATTCTACAAAATCCTGTTGCGTAGAAGAACCAGAGATATTCAATTCTTTCAAATTCGCCATATCGCCTTCAACATTCACCTTGTCATTTCCGATAAACAACATTGTTTTTTGCTGCGGCGAACCGAGATTCAGTTCATACAAATTCGGCTCGCTGATATTACCAGTCAATACAAACGCGCCTGCTTTGACATATGCCTTTGCAAGTGTATCAGAAGGATTATTTGCATCTGCTAAAAAAACTTTTGTTTTTTCCGCTAATCCTTTCACTTTGCCGGTGATCGTAAACCCATCATTTTTTTTTACTTGTCCCATCATTACTGACGGCAATAACAACACCCCGAAAAAAAAGTTCTTCATGATTTCTATTTTGAATGACGCTCCTTAAGAACGTCGATTACATCCTGCAAATTATATCCTTTTGCGTTAAGCAAAACCAAATAATGAAAAAGCAGGTCGGCAGATTCATTTAAGAAGAGTGTCTCATTATCGTCCTTCGCCTCTATCACCATTTCGACTGCCTCCTCGCCTACTTTTTGTGCAATTTTATTGATTCCTTCGCTGAATAATTGTCGCACATAAGACCTTTCTTCGGTTCCTCTTCGTTTTGAGTCAATAACTTCTTCCAAATATGTTAAAAAATCTTCCCTATGGTTTTTTTCATTCCAACAGGTGTCCGCCCCGGTGTGGCAAACCGGCCCCAATGGTTCTGCCTTAATCAATAAAGTATCCTGATCGCAATCCACTGCGATATCTTTCAATAATAAAAAATAGCTGCTCTCCTCGCCCTTCGTCCATAGACGTTTTTTTGAGCGGCTATAGAAAGTCACCTTTTTTTCCTCGATGGTTTTATCCAGCGCTTCCTTGTTCATGAATCCAAGCATCAAAACTTTTTCTGTGAAATGATCCTGGACAATCGCCGGAACGAGGCCGTCAGCATATTTTTCGAAGTTCACTTGCATAATCTGCTCTTATATAAATATTCAATAATCAGCAATCAATATTCAACGTTCACATTCGAACATTGATTTTTTTATTCTGCAAATATCCTTTTAATTCAGGAATTGAAATTTCTTTGAAATGAAAAATACTCGCTGCCAGTGCAGCGTCGGCATTTCCTTGTTCAAATACTTCCACAAAATGTTGCATTGTTCCCCCGCCACCAGACGCGATTACAGGTACAGGCAGTGACGTGGCGAGTTCGCTGGTGATATCGAGCGCAAATCCCTGCTTCGTCCCGTCATGATTCATGGAAGTCAATAATATTTCGCCTGCACCGAGTTTTACACCACGTTTTGCCCAGTCAGTGCATTTTGTTTCAGTTTTTAATCTGCCACCATTTAAGTAAACATACCATTCACCATCGTCCTCTTTCTTTGTATCAATAGCAAGAACTACACATTGACTTCCAAATTCATTGGACAATTCTTTGATTAGCTCCGGCCTTTTGAATGCAGCGGTATTCACCGAAATTTTATCAGCACCATTTTGCAACAGTACGCTGACATCGTCGACACTTGAGATTCCACCACCGACAGTAAAGGGGATATTAATATGATGCGCAATCCGGTTAACCAGTTCCCTCAACGTTTTTCTTTTTTCGTTGGTGGCCGTAATGTCCAGAAAAACTAACTCGTCTGCACCCTGCGTTGCGTACAATGCTCCAAGTTCAACCGGGTCACCAGCGTCCCTGAGGTTCACAAAATTGGTTCCCTTTACGGTACGCCCATCTTTAATATCGAGACATGGAATGATTCTTTTTGTCAGCACATTTATTTTTTTGAAGTAAACGCAACTTTAATACCCAAACCAATCAACAATAACCCCGTAAATTTTTCCTGGAGGCGTACATATCGCGGAGAGTCGCTCAACCAATTTCCCATTTTTCCAAACAAAACCGCGACAATAACATTAACTAATGTTCCAGAGCAATCAAACCATACACCGAGGAACAATATCTGCCATTGCTGATGTGCCTGATGCGGATCAATAAACGGCGGAAGGAATGCAAGAAAAAAAAGCGCAACTTTTGGATTCATCACATTTGTGACAACCCCCTGCCAAAATATTTTATTATAGGGGATTTTTTCGATTTTATCTGTCAGTTTGAACGATGATTTTTTATTTAGCAGCGATTTTACTCCGAGATAGATCAAATATCCGGCTCCGGCAAATTTGATTATATCAAAAGTCGTTGCTGATTTCATAATGATTGCAGAAAGTCCCGCCACTGCCGCAATCACATGCACCATGCATCCAACCATGATTCCAAAAGCGGAAACGATCCCCGCTTTCGTGCCTTGTCCTGCACTGCGTGAAGCAACATAAATCATATCATTTCCTGGTGTAATATTCAACACCAAACTTGCCAACGCAAAAATTAAAAAGTTCTCTATGCTCATGATTTGAATTTCGATAAGGAGGTTACGGAAATCCTGTTTTCATAAATTGCTTTGCCGATAATAACGCCTTTGCATCCCACTTCTTCCAACCGGTACACATCATCGATATCACTGACACCTCCACTTGCAATAAAATGAAGACTCGAAAATTTACCGACAATATTTTTATATAGATCAAGTGACGGTCCCTGCAACAGTCCATCTTTGCTCACGTCAGTACAAAATATTTGTTTCAATCCCTTTGAAATATATTTTTCGATGAAATCATAAATCCAGATATCGGTTGTTTCCTGCCATCCGCTGACGGCGATTTTTTCATTCTTAACATCGGCACCTAAAAAGAACTTTTCTGCGCCGTATCGGTTGATCCATTCGCTAAAAAGATTTTCATCCTTCACGGCAATGCTTCCAATCGTTGCCAATATTGCGCCGGAATTGAAAACGATATCGACATCTGTTTCAGTTTTGATACCACCACCGAAATCAATTTTCAGTGACGTTTTCGTTGCAATTCTTTCCAGCACTTTCCAATTCCTGACGGCACCCGCCTTTGCACCATCAAGGTCCACTAAGTGCAGCCGGCTCAATCCCACGCCCTCAAATTGCAAAGCGACTTCGAGAGGATTTTCGTTGTAAACTTTTTTTTGTGAGTAATCGCCCTGCGTGAGTCGAACACATTTGCCTTCTATGATATCTATCGCTGGTATAATTTCCATTTCCTACAGTCCAATAAAATTTTTAAGAATCTGCGCCCCGACTGATGCACTTTTTTCCGGGTGAAATTGTACACCGTAAAAATTATTTTTTTGCAAAGCACTGCTAAAGCGATTGCCATATTCCGTAACGGCTGCCGTTTCTTTACACAAGTCGGCATAATAACTATGAACAAAATAACAATATGAATGATCGGCAACTCCCGTAAATATTGGTGAACTTATACCTGTTAACTGGTTCCAACCGATCTGGGGTACTTTCAAATGAAAATGCTCCGGGTCAAATCGCTTCACTGTTGTATCGAATACTCCTAAGCATGTTGTGTCATTTTCTTCAGAATAATCACACATCAGTTGCATGCCCAAACAAATCCCTAATACAGGTTGTTTTAAGTTTTTAATGACCGTATCCAATCCATGGTTTTTTAAATATTTCATTGCGGTACTTGCTTCCCCAACACCAGGGAAAATCACTTTGTCAGATGAAATTATTTTTTCGTGATCGTCCGTAACGATCGCTTCCATGCCGATACGCTCCAACGCATACAGTACGGATTGAATATTTCCTGCGTTATATTTGACGATTGCCAGATCCACACTTTACGATTTAGTTCTATTTTATAAAATTGATTTTAAAAAATCTTCCGTTTGTTTTTCTATTTGTCCTGGTTGCTCGAGCGCCCTGATAAACGCTGTACCGATTATCGCACCGCTCGCATATTTGCAAGCTGCTTGAAACGTTTGTCGATCTTTTATTCCAAATCCAACCAATACCGGATTCCTGAGATTCATATCTTTCAATTTCTTGAAATAGACTGATTGATCTGACATGTTCTTATCCTTTCCTGTTGTCGACGATGATGAAACTGCATACAAAAATCCACGGCTCAAATCGTCCAGCTTTCTAATCCTGTCGTCAGCAGTTTCGGGTGTAACCAGAAAAACAAAGTCCAATCCATACTTGTTGATTATTGTTCCGTATTCTGTTTCATACTCGTACATTGGAAGATCCGGCAGAATCAACCCGTCAACTCCGACTTCTTTTGCCTTTGCGCAAAATTTTTCAAACCCAAATTGTAGTACAGGATTCATATAACCCATTAGCAGAACAGGTATAGTGATTTCCTTTCTAAAATCTTTAAGCTGATCGAAAAGCTTTGTGATCGTCATTCCATTCGCGAGTGCTTTTGAGCCGCTTGCTTGTATGACCGGACCATCAGCCAAAGGATCGCTGTAGGGCATTCCCAATTCAATAATATCCGCACCGGATTTTTGCAGCGATTTCATCACGGTAACCGCGCTGTTAAATGAAGGGAATCCTGCTGTAAAGTAAATGTTGAGAATGTTTGATTTTTTTTTCTCAAATAGTGATTTGATCCTGCTCATTATTAATGTCAGTTTTCATACTTCAAGAAATGATTCTTCATTGTCATCAACTCTCTGCGTCTTTGCTTTCTTTGCGCCTTTGCGAGAAAAAATCTCGCAAAGGCGCAAAGAAAGCAAAGACGCAGAGAGTTGATGATTAATTATTCCTCCATCGCTTTCATATAAGCCGCCAAATCTTTATCTCCTCTTCCGCTTAAGCAGATAACGACGGTATTTTTTTCATTCAGCTTTAATTGATCCAGCGCTGCCAATGCATGCGCACTCTCAAGCGCAGGAATAATCCCCTCCAGTTTCGCCAATTGAAATGCAGCTTGCAACGCTTCTTCATCCGTGGCACTTAAAAATGTTGAACGCCTGCTATCGAATAGATGTGCGTGTAAGGGACCGATGCCGGGATAATCAAGTCCCGCGGAAATACTGTGCGGCTCTACTACCTGTCCATCGTCAGTTTGCATCACCAGGCTTCTGCTACCGTGCAACACGCCGGGTTTTCCAAGTTGCGTTGTCGCGGCGCTCATTCCGGAATGCACGCCATGACCCGCCGCCTCGACGGCAACGAGTTCAACACCCGGCTCGTCAAGAAAATGATAGAAAGCTCCTGCTGCGTTGCTTCCGCCGCCAACGCATGCGATGATGTGTGAAGGCAATTCATCACCGGTTTTTTCTTTGAGCTGCTTTCGCATTTCTTCACTGATGACACTCTGAAATCTGGCAACCATATCAGGATATGGATGCGGCCCCACAACACTTCCAATAATATAGTGCGTATCGACGGGATTGTTGATCCAATCGCGGATCGCCTCATTCGTCGCATCTTTTAGTGTTTTACTTCCGCTCGTTGCAGGAATTACTTTTGCGCCAAGCATTTTCATACGCGCAACATTCGGCGCCTGCCTTTCGATATCTTTTTCACCCATGTAAACAATACATTCCATCCCTTTCAATGCACACACTGTTGCAGTTGCAACTCCGTGCTGACCCGCACCAGTCTCTGCGATGATTCTTGTCTTGCCAAGTTTGCGGGCAAGCAAAATTTGTCCAATGGTATTGTTGATTTTGTGAGCCCCGGTGTGACAAAGATCTTCGCGCTTGAGAAATATTTCGGTGTTATATTGATTACTCAATCTTTTGGCAAGATATAACGGTGTCGGACGACCGACATAATCCTTCAAAAGGTTTTCGAATTCCTTCCTGAATGATGCCTCATGCGTAATCTCGAGGTAATGCTTCCGCAGCTCCTCTACATTTGGATAAAGCATTTCGGGAATATATGCTCCGCCAAATTTTCCGTAATAGCCATGCTCGTTTGGCTGATATGATTGAGTTGTTGCCATGAATAATTTATTAACGCAAAATCAATAATACGACGGTTCAACTTTAGATTGCTGTACCATTATGAAGATTGTCCACAAATAGTTTTATTTTTTCGAGATCTTTTACACCGCTTGCTACTTCAAATTTGCTATTGATATCAATACAAAATAATTTGTTCGCGTTCGGTTGTTGTGCAAATTCTTTTAGCTTTTCAACGTCGTCGAATTCGATTCCTCCACTTAAGAAAAAAAGTTTCTCCATTCTCGCAGGTTTCAATACGTCCCAATTAAATTTTTTGCCCGTACCTCCATAACCGACGCCAAGCGTATCAAACAAAAACATATCGCAGGAATCCTGGTAAGGACGGGTGATCCAGTCAATCGGGTCATTGTCTCCGAGGCGAAACACTTTTATTACCGTGATATAGTTTGATAGCTGATCGCAAAGCTTAGTAGTTTCGTCGCCGTGCAATTGAACCATATCAAGACCATATTCATCCACATGTTTCATCACCTCATCGTAGGTTGAGTTTACGAATACTCCGACTTTACCCATCTTCAATTTCATTTTCTTCAGTTGTTCTCCTTTGATATACTTCGCGGCGTACCGGGGAGACTTCTGATAAAAAATAAAACCGACAAAATCGACTCCCATTTCATCGAGTTTTTTTACCTGGTCGAGTTGCGTCATACCACAAACTTTTACTCTCATAAGTCCTCCTTGATCCCTTAGACAGAGACCATTTTTAATTGGTTAACGAATGAGGCAAAGGCAATCGCGGGATCGGATTCTTTCATAAAATTCTCTCCAATGAGAAACCCTTTGAACCCGACACTTTTCAAATGAACAATCGTATTTACATCACTAATTCCGCTTTCAGCGATGATCAATTTATCTTTTGGAACATCCGTGCTCAATTCGATTGACCGATTAATATCTACCGAAAAAGTTTTCAGGTTCCTGTTATTGATACCAACGATATCCACTTCTTCACAAATATGTTCGAGCTCTTCATGGTTATGAATTTCGAGGAGTACTTCCAGGTTCAGGCTCCTAGCATAGATTGCAAGCTCACGAACCTGTTTGGGAGAGAGGCATGCAGCGATCAACAGGATAATATCGGCTCCGATTGCTTTTGCCTCTATTAATTGGTACGTGTCAATGATAAAATCCTTTCGCAAGATGGGAAGTTGATTGATCCTTGCATTTAAAATATCGTTATTGTTTCCTCCGAAGAAATATTCGTCGGTCAAAATTGATAATGCCGAAGCGCCGTTGTCAGCATATGCAGATGTCACTTGTAAAACATCTGCTGATTCGTTGATCACTCCTTTCGAAGGAGATCGTCTCTTAAACTCGCCAATGATTCCCGTTTTTGATTCGTCGAGCAAAAAGTCTTTTAGCGACAACGTTTTTCTTGGAAAAAACCTATATTTTTTTAGTGTCTCCTCGCTGACAGCTGATTTGTTTCTTTCTACCTCTGTCTTCTTATGTGCTATTATTGTTTCCAGGATATTCATAACCGTTATGAAACGTTTGTTCGATTATTGTAATGATATTAATTTCGTTAAGGCGTCGTATGCTTTGCCACTCTCGAGACTTTCTACAGCCGCTGCGTATGCGTCGTCATAAGAACGATAAGATCCGGTACAGTGCAGTGCCATCGCTGCGTTTGCCAATACAACGGCATTCTGCGCCCATGATCCATCTCCTTTCAAAATCCTGACAAATATCTTTGCGGCCTCTTCTGTAGAATTCCCGCCGTGAATATCTGAAGCCATCACCATTCGCTTACCCAGTTGCTCCGGCGTCATAACACGCTCACCTTGATTAGTGATAACTTTTGTATCGCTGGTCAAGGAAATTTCATCATATCCATCGACGCCGTGAATGATTGTAAAAGTACCAAGTGTTTGCTGGAGGAGATAATTATAAATTCTCGCCATCTCCAGGTTATACACTCCAACCAGCTGAAATTTTGGGAACGCAGGATTCACCATTGGCCCCAGCATATTAAAAAAAGTTCTGATACCAAGATTTTTCCTGATCGGTGCAACCGTCTTTAATGCCGGGTGAAACATCGGCGCATGCAGGAAACAAATATTTGCTTCATCCACTTCCTTCTTCAACCTGTCTTTATCGTTCTTGAATTTGAAGCCGAGCTGCTCCATTACATTCGAAGCACCGCTAATACTGGATGCACCATAGTTGCCGTGCTTGGCTACTTTTTGGCCAGTACCCGCAACAATAAAGCACGCTAATGTGGATATGTTAAATGTATTTTTTCCATCACCTCCGGTGCCGACGATATCGATGACCTCATATCCATTTAAATCGATACGTACGCAAAGCTCTAATAATGCATCTCTGAATCCCTGCAACTCATCGATCGTTATACTACGCATGAGGAAAACCGTTATGAATGCAGTGATTTCGCTTTCATTATATACGCCTTTGGAAATACCAAGCAAGACGTCCCTTGCTGATTCGCGCGAAAGCGTTTTATGTTCAAACAAGTATTGTAAAATCTTTTTCATACTCAAAGTAAATTCGAATTAAAACCTATTTCAGTAACGACGCATCAGGATAACCAGTTTCTTAATATCTTTTCTCCGTCGGGCGTCAGGACGCTTTCGGGATGAAACTGCACTCCCTGTACGTCGTATTTTATATGTTGAAGTGCCATGATATAGTTGTTCTCATCACGGGCAGTCACTTCCAGGTCTTTCGGGAAATTTTCATCAGAGACTATCCACGAATGATAGCGACCGACTTCAATTTCATCCGGGAGTCCACTGAATAAATGACTTTTTACATTGGATTTTCCGTTTAAGAACTTTACCGGTGTGGCCACTCCGTGATAGACCGTACTCAGGTTTACAAGTTTTCCCCCGAATGCCTGACCAATCGCCTGGTGACCGAGACAAACACCCAATATTGATTTGCTCGATGCATATTCTTTAATCAAAGGCAGCAATAATCCTGCTTCTTCGGGAATTCCGGGACCTGGTGACAAAATAATCTTGTCATACTCTTTTACCTTTTCCAGCACGATCTGATCATTTCTATACACATCCACTTTCTCATGCAAAATCTTTTCAACGAGATGCACGAGATTGTACGTGAACGAATCATAATTATCAAAAACAAGTATTTTCATTTTTTACAATTCAAAAGTTAATGCTGTTACAAATCAGCCGCCATGACCATTGCCTTTTTCAGCGCCCCTAATTTATTATTCACTTCCTGCAACTCGTCTTGCGGTTTGCTTGCTGCAACAATTCCGGCGCCAGCCTGGTACGTCAATGTATTTTGTCGGCTTAAAAATGTCCGGATCATAATCGCGGAAATACAACTACCGTCAAAACCAACAAATCCAATACAACCGCCATAATAGCTGCGCGAAGTCGGTTCATATTGATTGATCAACTCCATCGCTTTAAATTTTGGGGCGCCACTCAATGTACCGGCCGGGAAAGTTGCGGCGAGTAATTGGAATGGATTGCTATCCGGCCTCACCTTTCCTTTCACTTCACTGACCAGATGAATCACATGAGAATAATATTGAACCTGCCGGTAATGAACAACCGAAACATCCTCACATTGCCTGCTCAAATCATTTCGGGCGAGATCTACGAGCATTACGTGCTCCGCATTTTCCTTGGAGTCATGTAATAATTTTTCTGCAGCATCCTGGTCCACTTCGTCATCGCCTGTCCTTTTAAAAGTACCCGCAATCGGATGCATGATTGCTTTTCCCTGTTGAATCAATATTTGCGACTCGGGTGACGAACCGATTAATTTATAATCCCCATAATCAAAAAAGAATAAATAGGGAGACGGGTTTATATTTCGCAACGCGCGATATACATTAAACTCATCACCGATAAATTTCTGTTGGTAGCGCCGGCTCAGAACAATCTGGAACACGTCGCCGCGATAACAGCTTTCGATTCCTTTGCGAACCATTGACATATATTGTTCGTCAGACATATTTCGCATTTCTTCGCCTTGAGTCGCGAATGGATAAGTAGGTACATCTTTACTTTTTATTAGCGATTCTACAATAGCTAGTTCACTTTCCAGGCCGCCAACAACATTTTCGCAAATGAAAAGCTCGTCTTTAAAGTGGTTAATAACTATAACGTATTGGTACAACCGATACCTCATGAGCGGAATATCTGGAAGACTTTCCTTTTTTGCAGAAGTACCATTCGACGATGCAAACCGGATCGTATCAAAGAACTGCACCGCATCAAATGCTGTATATCCAAACAATCCCTGTGCAGTCTTCACCGGTTTCTCCCCGGTGGTTTCTACGTTGAATCGTTGCATGAAATTCCATAAAACTCCAGGCACCTCTGATGGGTTTTTGATTGTAATGCGCTCGGGATTTTGCGCCGGCAATTTGAATTCAATGCTGTTGATATCGGTTACTTCAATCCCTGCAACAGCATTGATACAAATAAAAGAATAACTGTTTTCCGCAGCATGGTAGTCGGTGCTTTCAAGGAGAATCGTATCGCGAAAACGGTCACGCAATCGCAGGTAAATCCCAACGGGAGTGTGGACGTCCGACAACATTTTTCTAAAATTCGTTTTGATATCAATCTTTTTCATGCCCTGAATATCTTTTGGATCTTGATTCTGATACAAATAAAAAACCCCGAGTATATCGGGGCCAAATATGATTATACAGCATGCAATCGCATTACTTGCCCCGCAAGGAGTTTGTATGCCACCACCACTGAATATTGATTACTTGTTTGTTCATAACAATGCAAATATGAAATGGAAAAATGGTTTCACCAAATTTTTGTCGGAATTAGGAAAAGTCTTTTAAAAATAAGTACCTTTTCCAATCATACAATTGCTTATGAACGCTCCTACTCCCCCTGCTGCATCTTCGCAGCGATTATTATCTCTTGACTTCATGCGTGGCTGTATCATGGTTCTCCTGGCTTGCGAAAGCGCCGGATTGTATGAACATCTTCGTAACGCCACGAATGAAGGAACAATTCCATATAAATTATTTACGCAGTTCTTCCATCATCCATGGAACGGTCTTCGTGCCTGGGATTTAGTGCAGCCGTCATTCATGTTCATGGCCGGCGTGGCGATGGCAATGTCGCTTCATAAACAAGAGATCCAGGGAATGACTTGGTCTGAATCATTCAGAAAAACTTTAAAGAGATGCTTCTGGTTGTTTTTTTGGGGAGTTTTGGATTATGCGGTGCGACCACATGGACTTTCATTTGAACTGTGGGATGTATTGACACAACTTTCGTTCACGACATTGGTTGCATTTCTTATTTTCAGATGGTCCGCGACTGCACAAATTGTTGTCTGCGCGGGACTATTATTACTCACCGAAGTGTTATATCGTTTTACGCACGTTCCCGGTTTTGATCAGCCATTTACCGATCAGCATAATTTCGGCAACTATATGGATTTAGTCCTTATGAATAAGATCAATAAGGATGGATGGGTTGCGATTAATTGTATACCGACTGCGGTGCATACAATTGCGGGAGCATTGGTTGGCAAATTATTTCTTAGTAGCCGGGAAAAAATAAAACCGATGTTAATTTGGGCAGCGATATGTTTTGCTTTGGGATTTGGACTCGATTGGGCTGGTATAACGCCGATCATTAAGCGCATCGCGACAAGTTCTTTTACACTCGCATCACTTGGATGGTGCCTGGTCGAACTTGCATTTTGTTACTGGTGGATCGATATCAAAGGGCATAAAAAACATCTGCGATTCTTTACGATTGTTGGTATGAATTCAATCTTCATCTATTTGTTTTTTGAAATTGTCGGCGATCGATGGTTCAATGGGTATATCAGCAGTATCAGCAATGGACTCATGGAAATTGTGAACACACCGGAGACTCTAAAATTAATTATCAGTTCGGTGTGCGTGTTTGGATGTATGTGGTACTTGTGCTATTTTCTTTATAAGAAGAAGATATTTTTTAA
>Ga0163162_10001660_pt1 | contig 20855 bp, 16 predicted proteins | sample S55metaG_FD_115310 | JGI IMG/M metagenome (GOLD analysis project Ga0163162, IMG submission 115310) | Switchgrass rhizosphere microbial communities from Kellogg Biological Station, Michigan, USA - S5-5 metaG | ecosystem: Host-associated > Plants > Roots > Rhizosphere > Soil | place: USA...
AGAGTTCGGCTGTCTTCCCGGATCCTGTCAAATACGATCACCGTATCATTCATAGAGAAACCGATTACCGTCAGAACAGCGGCAATAAAGTGCTGGTCAATTTCCAGAGGAAAAGGTACCACTGCCGGCAGGAACGAGTACACTGCAAGAACAACGAGAACGTCATGCATCAAAGCGATAATAGTACCCAGGGAATATCTCCAGTCCCGGAATCGTATGAATATGTAAATGAAAATAAAAATGAGTGCAAATACAGTAGCCTTAACCGCACCGGCTTTCAGGTCGTCAGAAATGGACGCACCTACTTTTTTCGATTGCTGAATGAACTTATTGGTATGAGTAAATTCATCTGCTGTGGTTCCGGCTGGTAAAAATTTCTGCAGGCCCACAAACATTTTATTAGCTACGATGGAATCGGCTGCAGAGCCTTCTCTATTCACGAGATAATCTGTCGTGATTTCAAATTGTTGGTTGGATCCGTAAGTTTTTACCTCCGGATATTTTCCCCATTGAACATTCAATGCGTCTTTTACTTCCTGTTCGTTTAACGGTTTGTTGAATTTGACGATATAACTTCTCCCACCAGAAAACTCCACGCCTTTTTGAAATCCGTGGAAATAGGCAGCTATTCCAAGCACGAGGACTACTGCGGAAATCGAGTAGGTCACTTTGCGGTACTCAATAAATTTAAAGTTCGCATGCTGGAAAACTTTTCGGGAAATACCGGTAAAATATTTAAAGTGTCTGTTTTTATTTGTGTAGAAATCGGTTACTAACCTGGATACCAGGATTCCGCAGAAAAGAGAAAGGGCAATACCGAGCATCTGGGTGGTAGCGAATCCGAGTACGGGACCGAGCCCGAAATAAGCAAGGATAGCTGCAGTGAGGAAGGTTGTAACGTGTGCATCGAGAACAGGGGCTAATGAACGCCGGTATCCATCATTCACTGCCAACTGGTAACTTTTACCCCGCGTCAGTTCTTCTTTAATTCTTTCGAATATGATAACATTAGTATCCACCGCCATACCAATTGTTAGTACTAAACCCGCAATACCTGGTGCGGTTAGTGTTGCATGCATGGCGCTCAGGATACCAACAGTAAAAAGGAGGTTTAATATTAAAGCGATATTGGCTACCCATCCTGCTGTATTATAATATACCAGCATCAGAGTGAAAATCACAAGGAATGAAATGCCAAATGCCATGGCGCCACCCTTCACGGCTGCTTTACCGAGTGTTGGCCCAACCACCTGTTCCTGTACAATTCGTGCAGGGGCATTCAGCTTGCCGCTTTTTAAAATATTTGAAAGATCCTGTGCTTCATTGATGGTTTGTTCGGAACTCTTGTTGCCCATGGTAATCTGGGAATTGCCGCCGGTTATCGGACCATTTACATAAGGAGCCGAATACACTACTTCATCCAGTGTAATGGCAATGGGCAGTCCGACATTGTCGGTAGTCATCTTAGCCCATACATCTGCGCCGTGTTTATTCATGCTCATCTCTACTACTACTCCGCCTGTCACAGGGTCATAATCCTGGCGGGCATCGGTAATCACTTCACCCTCCAGTTTTGCTTTATCGTTTCCGGGAACTGTTTTGATGGCGTATAGTTCCAGGTAAGGGTAAGCTTTTCCATTATCGTCCATCTGCTGTTTGCCATACATGAACTTCATGTTGGCGGGAAACTGGTTTCTTACAGCCTGAATGTTCAGATAGCTGTTGATGGTAGAAGTATCTTTCAGCATCGGTGTGGCAATTGCAGAAGCATAACGCACTTTTCCGTTGGCATCCTGGGATGGCTGAATGAAACGCATGATGCGAAGCGGGTTCCGGTTAAGGGCAGTGCTGTCAGCAGCCGAATCCTGTTTCGCCAGCAGGCTGGAATCCTTTACTCCGTTGAGGTATTTCTGCAGAATATTATCAGCATTCTGCAGAGAGTTGGAGAGTTCATTTATGTTATACACTTCCCAGAACTGCAGGTTGGCTGAAGACTGGAGATATTTTCTAACGCGGTCGGGATCTGTTGCGCCTGCCAGTTCCACGCTGATTATTCCCTTATTTTCATCCAGCTGGATATTGGGTTGCGACACACCGAATTTATCAATACGTTTAGTAAGAACCTGGAATGTCTGTTTCATGCCGGCAGAAGCCTGGTCGTGCAGGTAACTTATCACATCTCCGTCTGAAGATTCAAACTTCAGTTTGTTCCGGTTGGAATTGGCAAACAGGGGAGCCAGTTTGACTCCGGGATTGACTTCTTTAAAAGATTGTGCAAACAGGTCGATATAGTTCGCACCTCCATTGGTTAATTTTTTCTGATCCGCCAGCTGGAGCGCCTTCACGAGGTTGGCATCCCGCGGGTTGTTGGCAAGGCCTTTGATCAAGCCTTCGAGTTCAATATCAAGAGTTACATTGATACCACCCTGCAAATCCAGGCCCAGCAGTAGTTCACTTTCTTTTGATTTCTGATAAGTTGTTCCCCACCAGGTTATCTTCGTGTCCTTGGTTGAGTCAAGTAGTCGCTGGGTACGTGCACGCAACAGGAGGTTGAGACTGTCCTGGTACAAAACCTGCGCTTCTTTGTTGCCGGGATATTTTACTGCCGCTGCGGGATAATTATTTTTTACAAAACGCTCGGCCTTTTGCGTCATTGCAGATTCGTGTTTATTCACAAACCAGGTAAAAGACAGTTGGTAAAGGGAAATGACAATCAGTAAGCCTGCAAATATGCTAACCAGCGCTCTCATTGGTTTTCGGTTTTTTTTAAGAGCGGCAAAGATAGGTTTTCCAATTGATAACTAAAATGTTAAGACGCTGGTTAAGATGCCTTGTTTTGCTACTTTCACGCTTTAAAAAGGCAAAAATCAAGATAATCCGCGCGAATTCATGATATTGAACAAGTTCAGCACCATTTCCCTGGTCCGTAAGCTAAAAACATTCAGCCTTCAGCTTTTTGCGTTGAGCCTTTTTTCCTGTAATAAATCGGCCAATATCAATGCAAACAAGGCACTGGTTGCCCTGATCCATGTGGCGTATGAAGTCGGCCCCCTGAATATCAACTTTAACGGAGATAGTCTGCTGAATGCCGGGATTTCATTTGGCGGCCATTCCGGGACAGCGACAAACCCGTATGATACTACTGTATCCCGTATCAGCGAATTGCAGTTATTCGGGGATACGGTTAATTTATCGGGAAATGCTGCATTTCAGCAGAATGTGCACTATAGCCTATTTGCCTATGATACACTGAATACTGAATCGATCGCCCTGCTCATTCTTCAGGATAACCTGCTGATACCGGTCGATACTCTTGTAAATTTCCGCTTCCTGAATTTTTCTCCCGGTTCCCAGATCGGCCTGAAATTGATTTATATACATGATACTACGATCTATATACAAGATATTGCCGACCCTACTAACACGGATACGCTCAATATTTCTGTCCGGGATACTGTAGTTATTTCTCCAAGCCTTTTTGTAGGATATAATCCAAATCCGGTTTCTTATCCAATTAACCATACGGCACATATTGGATTTAATCAGGTATTTGCATTTGTAGAAAGTTCAGTTCCCCTGGCAGACAGTTCCAATTTCAAAAGGCTTGACCCGATCACGCTCGACAGCACAAAAAGTTATAATATTTATCTCCAGGGATATTTTGGATCCCATAGTCCGCAGGATAGTCTGCAGATTAAAAAAATTCAATTGTATTGACCCTGACCCCAATGCATTTTTGATTTTAAAAAAAGCGGTAACTTCGCGGCCGCAATAAATCAATATGCAACTATCTTCTATTTTATCCAGATTCAGCGAACCGGAAACTTTGAAAATGGCAAAACTTGGCCGCGAACTGCGCGCCAAAGGAATTGATATCATTGACCTCAGTTTGGGTGAACCTGATTTTGACACCCCGCAACATATTAAGGACTCGGCAAAAAAAGCGATTGATGATAACTGGAGCCATTATACCCCGGTTCCCGGATTCCTGGATCTGCGTCAGGCGATTTGTGAAAAATTGAAAAGGGATAATAACCTGGAATATAAACCGGAAGAGATCGTTACTTCTACCGGAGCCAAGCAAAGCCTCGCAAATGCACTGCTGGCAATCGTCGATGACGGAGATGAAGTTATCATTCCGACTCCCTACTGGGTAACTTATTCCGAACTGGTAAAAATTGCCCGTGGTAAAGTAGTGGAAGTTCATACCGGTCTTGAGTCAGGGTTTAAAATTACTCCGGCTCAACTCGAATCAGCGATAACACCAAAGACTAAGGCATTTCTGTTTTCCTCTCCCTGCAATCCTTCCGGAGCTGTTTATGGAAAAAAGGAACTGGAAGCATTAGCAGCGATATTCAGAAAACATCCGGGGATTGCGATCATTTCAGATGAAATTTATGAGTACATCAACTATGTAGGTAAACATGAAAGCATAGCGCAGTTTCCCGATCTTAAAGACCGGATTATCATAGTGAACGGGCTGAGTAAGGGTTTTGCGATGACGGGCTGGAGGCTGGGATATATTGCCGCTCCTGCTGATGTTGCCAAAGCCTGCGAGAAACTGCAGGGACAATTTACATCAGCCACCTGTTCTATTACACAAAAAGCAGGAGTAACGGCACTCACTACTGATCTGAAACCGAGCTATGAAATGGTGGAAGAATTTACTCGCAGAAGAGAAAAAACCATGGAACTGGTGGGCCGTTTACCCGGTATAAAAGTGTTTAAACCGGAAGGGGCATTTTATATATTTCCCGACATTTCCTCTTATTTCGGTAAATCGGATGGAGAAAATAAAATACAGAATGCAAATGACCTCTGCATGTATTTACTAAATGTAGCTCATGTTTCTTCGGTAATGGGAGATGCATTCGGAGAGCCAAACTGCATTCGTTTTTCCTTTGCCAACAGCATGACGAATATCGAAAAAGCATGGAAACGGATCGGGGATGCGCTGGGGAAATTAAAATAATTAATGATCATTTATAGTGTGAAACGGTAAAATTACTTTTCACGTTTTATGCTATCGATCTTGGACAACAGAGATTTGTGAATTTGCAAAACCTGTGGCAATACAGCCTGAATGCCGTCATTCAAAATGACGAAATCGCAACGGCTGATTTTTTCTTTTTCATCCATTTGTTGCCTCATCCGTTGTAAAACATTTTCCGGCGAGGAATGATCCCTCTGAATTGTTCTCTCCAGCCGGAGGGATTCGGGTGCAGTTACTCCGATTACATAATCAAAATATTTATCCAGCCCGCCTTCGAAGATAAGAGCCGCTTCTTTAATGACATACAATGTTTTCTGACTGTTCATCCAGGATTCCGCATCCTGAATAGTAGCCGGGTGAACAAAAGAATTGAGCAGCGCCAGTTTTTCAGCATCAGCGAAGACCAATGTCCCAAGGCGAACCCGATCAAGAACTCCTTTTTCATACATATTATTTCCGAACGCTGTGATGATCTGTTCCTTCAGTACGGGATCCTGGTTCATCAGTCTTTTAGCTTCGGTATCTGCATAGTAAACCGGAATGCCCAGCACTTCAAAAATCTGTGCGACCGTTGTTTTACCCGATCCGATACCGCCGGTAAGTCCGATTTTCAACATGCAATAAGTTAATATAAAAAAAAAGAACGCTTCCGTTTGGGAAGCGTTCAATAAAAATCCTGGTTATTTTTTATCAGGGACGGCTACGGCAGCCTTATTGATATTTTGAGTCCATTCGATCGAGATGGCACTTTTTTCTATTTTCATATAACTGCCCGGGCTGGTTTCCAGCATGATTGTACCGTCTTCATTTACTTTATTAACGGTTCCGTGGATGCCGGCGATGGTAACGATTTTATCACCCTTTTGCATATTTGCCTGGAACTGTTTTGCCTGTTTCGCTTTTTTAGCCTGTGGGCGAATCATGAATAGCCAGAATACGAGGATCATCCCGCCTAATAAAAGTAATTGCAAACTGCCGCCGCCCGGCGCTGACTGTAATAAAATAACTAAAGAATGACTCATTGTATTGTTTTTATTTGAGAGCGATACTTACCATTTTTTCTTTTGGACCAAAACGCTGAACTCCACTTCATTGCTCTGAACACCCCGGGTATTTGCAATCACATATATTTTTTTGTGATTGATACCGATCCGGCCTTCACTATTAAAAGATGCTTTAATAACGCCTTCCTTTCCGGGGAGAATGGGTTCATCCGGTTGTTCCGCTACTGTACATCCGCAACTGGGTTGAACTTTTGCGATGATCAGTGGTTTATCGCCTGAATTCAGAAAACGATAGGCCACATCCAGTTTCTGTCCTTCGGAAATCGTTCCGAAATCCCGTACGGTCGAATCCAGCCAGGTGAGATTAGTATACTGACTGCTGTCTTTCGGCAGTTGCATGGAGGATGTTCCCCGATTCTTTACGTCGGTTTGCTGGCATGACATACTGAAAGAAGCCATTAATAAAACAAAAACCACCAAGCGCATCAGCCGTATTTTTTGCAAACCTATAAAAAAAATCCCTCTTCTGTCAGGAGGCCTTAAAATTCACTTTATGCATCTTATTTTCTGACACCAGATCTTTATGGATATTATCCAGAATGCCATTTACAAACTGGCCACTGAGCGGGGTGCTGTATTCCTTGGCCAGATCAATATATTCGTTGATGGTGACTTTCGGCGGAATGGTTTCAAAATAAAGAAATTCACAAACCCCCATCTGCATAAAGATCATATCCAGCGTTGCAATCCGTTCCGCGTCCCAGTTTTTTAATTTAGGACGGATTAATTCCATGATCACTTCCTTTTTTTCCAAAACCGCCGTGAGCAGTTCACGTGCGAAACTGGCTTTATCAGGACTTACAATTTCTTCAAAATTAAAGGCAGATGTTTTATTCAGATAACCGGTAAGAAGTTTCTGCATCATTTCTGCGTCGTCGCCCCAGTTCGGAAATAATTCCTCCAGATGGGATTCAAATGATTCATTAGGCAATAAAAAATCGTTGAAAATAAATTCCAGGATTTCTTTTTCGGGCTTTTTATCGCGACTGTTTTCTGATATATAGTTTTTGTAATCCTCGGTTTCTTTTAATTCCAGATATAACTTCCTGACCATATCAGCATGATCAGTGAGCTCGGGTTTATCCTTTTTTACCATTTTAAGGTAGGATTCCTGTTCGAGCATTTTCCAGAGCAATTGGTTGCCCGCCAGTTTGGTGTTTACGTTTTTATCCAGTTCAGTGGGCAGATGTTTGGAAGAACGACGCAGGGAGTCTGTTTCAGCATACCGTGCAATTTCGGTCAGAAAATAAATCAGGTATATGAGCAGTTGTCTCGATTGATCAAAATGCTTTTGCAGAATCTTCTGAGCATCTCCCGCTTTCCGATTGTCCTGTGCCTCCAGGGAGTACAGGGTCTGCATTATCTTAACCCTGATATTTCGTCTCGTGATCATGTTTAAGAACTTTGCTTATTTGCGGCTGCGAAGATACGGAAACAGGATTTTCTTTTTCAAAGTATTCCAAACGGGAATTACGTCAGGGGATAATTTTAACAGGAGAGCTCCGCCGAAATATATCAGTCCAAAAAACAGACTTCGGATAGTCATGGCGAAAAAACCATGAATAAAATTGAATAAAGCCGTACTGAGCCAATATCCAATAATAGCAAGTGCAATAGTTAACAATGTTTTATAACTAAAAGGCTGTAACCGGAATTTTCTTAACAGAAAAAAATAACGGATGGCATTATATACTGTATATGATATCAGTGTGGCTATGGCAGGCCCGACCACACCCATTTTTTTGGCAAGCACATAGTTCAGCGGGAGTGTAATTGCCAGTAGGACCATGCCGGTAAAAAATTCAAACCGCCAAAGCGTTGAAGTCCCGATGATCTGGGAATTCAGGCCGGTGCCCATGTCCACGATGCGCCATAAGCCAAGAAACAAAAAAACAGGTTGTGCCTGTACATAGGCAGGCTGAAGATGGAAGTTTTTTACGCCATCAGTAAAATTGATCCAGATTAATACAAAAATTCCACAGGCAAAAATCAATTGATTAATGGATGAGCGTTGGTAGATGCGACTGATTTTTTCGAAGTCCTTGTCTTTCCATGCACGGGATAAATGGCCGATAGACGCAGCAATAATACCCCGTTGCGGGGCCTGAATCAAACTGGCTATATTCTGTGCCAGACTGAATATTCCGGCCCAGGCAAGGCCATTCGGTATAACTGCAGAAATGACGATCATGTCAAATACAACAGCTATATTCTGAATCAACCCGCCTCCCCAGATGAAAGAACTGAGCAGGAATATTTTTTTGGAAAATTTTTTTGTGACCCGGCTCATTCGAAGGGTAAGATGTATTTCGCCGGAGCGTGTCATGAGTGCCAGTAAAATGAGAGCGAGCAGAATATAGGTGAGTGAAAATAGTTTGATAAACAAATCAAAATTCCGGATCCAGTGTAAAAAGAAAAGAATGGCCAGCGCGGATGTTATAAGGCGGAAAAGCATTTCGCGGAGGAAACTGGTCAATACCGACTTTTTCAGTTGCCAGGCATAGGCTTCCAGGATCGAATACATGGTAAGTCCGAATCCCAGCGGGAATACCCAGGCATAATATTTTACAAAATCCGGAGAATTTTCAGAAAATTTTCTGATTACCAGGCCCCTGAATATTACTCCCGCCGCCAATACCATGATAAAACCGAACATCGAAATAACAAAAGCCCGACCCAGCATGTCATTGTCGCGCACCCTTAGATTATCCTGGTAGTAAGGATAGAATTTATAGATGTATGCCAGCATACCCAGGTTGGCGAACGAATTAATAATATTGGCTACGCCCATGAACGTACCGTAGAGGCCATATTCTGATTGTGAAAATCCGCCCTGACGGGTAAAAAGGTAAGTGTTTAAAAAACCCAGCGCAAAGCCGAGATAAATAATACCAGAAGAAAGAATGCTTTGCCGCCGAATGGTGCTCATGCCGGAAATGTTGCGCTGCAAAGATGAAGGATTTGGATCAAATGATCCGGCTAAGGCTTGATGCCGACATTTTTGTTTTCTACATAGAAGTTTTTGTCAACCTGCAATACCAGACTGGCATTCCGGGGAAGGCGTTCTTTTTTCCATTCTGTCGTAGGTTTTAACCAACGCTCCCCGGCTACATCCACACGCAGAGGCATATTGAAATCCGGATTGCAGTTGGTCCAGCGATAAATGATGTTTTTGTCCTCAAATTTATACTCCAGCACAGGAATGGATACCGCACGCAGGTATTGATTGAATACCGGAGTAAAATCTATTCCCGATATTTTATTGATGTACTGCTGAATATCCAGGGCTGTAACGGTCTGATGATAAAAATTCTGATTCAATCCGCGCATGATCCGGCGGAATAGTTCATCATTATGGATCACCTGCCGAATGTTATGAATCATATTTCCGCCCTTATAATATTCATCGGTGTCTTCTGGTCCATAATTGACACCATAATATTGAATTATCGGAAATTGGTTTTTTATAGACTTCCTGGTCCCGATACAATAGGCATCGCCTGCATTTTTGCCGAAGAAAAATCCTGTATACAGGGTTTCGCTGTAATTGGTGAAAGACTCATGGATCCATTCATCTGCTATGTCTTTGCAGGTAATATTATTGCCGAACCATTCATGTCCACTTTCGTGTACAACGATAAAATCCCATTTTAAACCCCAGCCAGTTTCTGAAAGGTCCCTGCCATGGTATCCCTCCAGGAAATCGTTACCATAGGCTATATTACTCTGGTGTTCCATCCCAAGATATGGAGCCTGCACAAGTTTATACCCGTCTTCGTAAAACGGATAGGGGCCGAACCAGTATTCAAAACAACTTAACATAGAGTCTACACCCAGAAAATGTTTTTTTGCTTTGATCAGGTTATAGTCGAGGACCCAATAACTGCAGTCAAGATTTCCTTTCTGACCGTAATAGGTTTTATGCCAGTTAACATATTTGCCGATATAGGGAATGATATTATAATTATTAATCGGACTGGTGACTGCCCAGGTCCATGCGTTTAAGCCCTTGCCGACAAAGTATTTTTTAATAAGCTTCCCGTTTGCAATGGCCACCAGCGTATCCGGAACGATCATGGTGAGACTGGCGCCGCTATCCGGTTCATCTCCAAGATAATCTTTGCAGGGATACCAGATGCTGGCACCCGTTCCTTCACAGGCTACGCTAATCCAGGGACGGCCCAGGGAATCTTTAGTAAATATGAATCCGCCTCCCCAGGGAGGCTTAACGGCTATTTGCGGATTGCCATGATAAAAAACAGTCAGCTTCCTGGGGCAGTTTAAACAAATTTTTTCCCCGCCGGGATTCAGATCAACATGAAATGCGTTCCCTTCCCTGAGAAAATTCAGTTTGTGGCTATCCTGCAGTATACTGTCAATTTCCAGAGGCATCTGAAGATCAATCTGCATTTTTTTAAGTCCGGAATCAATATAGGTAATTGTATTTTTTCCCCGGATCGATCGACTCTCAAAATCGGGTATAAATACAATATCATATTTTAAGACGTTATATGCACGTTCGCTGTTCATAGATCCCCTCAGGGTATCAGCCCGTGTGAAATTCGATTTGGCCGACTGCGCTCGGGCCGATAAAAAAAACAGGCTACATATAAAAAATAAAAAAAAATTCCTTTTCGCCCCGTGAATCATAAATGCGATTTTCGTATCCTGATGAAATTTATCTATAACGAAGGAAAGTTCTTTATTTTTATTTTAATGACAGGATTTTCATTCACCGCCTGTCATTCTCTTTCAACCAATGATAAAAAAACGTTCCGGTACAATGAACCTACCGGAATTGCCAGCCTGGATCCGGCCTTTGCCAAGAACCAGTCGGTCATATGGCCGGTGCATCAGATTTATAACACCCTGGTACAGACCGATGCCCGGTTAAATATCGTGCCCTCTCTGGCGAAATCCTGGGACATTTCTGAAGATAAAAAAACCTACCGGTTTCATCTGCGGACAGATGTGTTTTTTCAGGATAATGAAGTTTTTCCTGGTGGAACGGGACGAAGAATGAACGCATCCGACATTGTCTTCAGTCTGTCCCGTATTGTGGATAAAAAAACGGCCAGCAGCGGGGCCTGGATCTTTAACCTGAGAATTTCAGGTGCGGAAGCCTTTCTGGCTCCCGACGATTCAACGTTTGAATTGCGGTTGCTCACGCCCTTCCATCCCATGTTGGGTTTGCTCAGCATGCAATACTGTTCCATAGTTCCCTATGAAGTGGTGGAAAAATTTGGAAAGGATTTTCGAAGCCATCCCTGTGGTACCGGACCATTTCAATTTAAAAGCTGGGACGAGGGACAGGACCTGATCCTGGTAAAGAATGAAAAATATTTTGAAAAAGACAGTGCGGGGGTTTCGCTACCGTATCTCGATGCAATTAAAGTCAGTTTTTTTGACAACAGGGCAACGGAGTTTCTCTTATTGCAGCAGGGCAGGCTGGATTTTATGAACGATATCGATCCTTCATTCAAAGATGAAGTGCTGAATAAAAAAGGTGAGTTGAAAAAAGACTGGGAGGGTCGGATAGTGCTTTCAAAAAGTCCTTATCTAAATACGGAATATCTGGGCTTCGTAGTAGATAGCAGCCTGCCGGCAGTAAAAAATTCTCCTGTTCATTTATTGAAAGTCCGGCAGGCCATCAACTACGGGTTTGACCGGCGGAAAATGATGCTATATCTTAGAAATTCAATCGGCACACCAGCAGAAAGTGGATTCGTTCCACCAGGTCTTCCCAGTTTCGATTCAGCTATTGTGCACGGATACCATTATGATCCTGCAAAGGCAAGACAATTGCTTCGGGAAGCTGGATTTCCGGAAGGGGTGGGGTTACCGCGGATAATATTGAAAACGATCGATACCTATGCTGATCTGGCAGGATTTATAGCCCGGCAGTTAGAAGAGGTTGGCTTGAAAGTGCAGATCGACATCACCCAGAAAAGTCTGCTGCTCGAGGAGACAGCGAAGTCCCAGGCATTGTTCTTCAGGGGCAGCTGGATAGGAGATTATCCTGACGCTGAAAATTACCTCAGTGTTTTTTATTCTGAAAATCCGGCTCCGCCTAATTACACCCGATACAGCAATCCGGCGTTCGACCTGTTATACCGGCGCTCGCTCCTCGAAAATAATGACAGTATCCGTTATTCTCTTTACCGTGAGATGGATCAGCTTATGATTCGTGATGCACCGGTAGTTCCCTTATGGTACGATCAGGTCATCCACCTGGTGAATCCTGCAGTAAGTGGCTTTGAAGCCAATGGATTAAATCTGCTGGAACTGCGCCATACACGCATCCGATAATCCATTCAGATATGGGTCGGCAGCTTATCTTTGCGCGAATCCAAAAGTGATCATTTAAAGCGTTTTATGACGGAAAGCCAGATCAGGAATCTGCAGCAAACAGCTGCCTTTATAAAAAAATCCTATCCCCATGAACCTGCCATCGGTATTGTTCTGGGAAGCGGTATCGGGAATTTGTCCAGGGAAATAGATATTGAATTTCAGCTGGACTATAGCTCCATTCCTGATTTCCCTGTTTCAACAGTCTTAGGGCATACCGGACAGTTGATTTTCGGGAGGCTGGAAGGGAAAAGGATTATCGCCATGGCCGGCCGTTTTCATTATTACGAAGGATATTCAGTTGACCAGGTCGTTTTCCCCGTCAGGCTCATGAAATTCCTGGGTGTGAAAACGGTATTGCTTTCCAATGCCGCCGGGGGCATGAATCCGGCTTTCAGGGTTGGTGATCTGATGATCATTACCGACCATATCAGTTTTTTTACTGTCAATCCGTTGATCGGACCCAATGAGGATGATTATGGGCCCCGGTTTCCTGATATGAGTGAACCATATAAAAAGCATCTGATCGAAAAAGCCAGGACCATTGCTGCTGCAAAGGGAATCAGGGTTTGGGAAGGTATTTATGCGGGTGTAACCGGTCCGACTTTTGAGACCCGTGCGGAATATAAATTGTTACACCTGACTGGAGCAGATGCAGTCGGCATGAGTACGGTACAGGAGACTATCGCCGCGGTGCATTTGGGTATGGATGTTTTTGCCATGAGCATTATAACGGATATGGGTATCCGTGAAGAAGAAAATATCATTACCCATGAAGAAGTGTTGCATGAGGCCCGGCTGGCCGAACCCAGGCTCACCGCCATTTTCAAAGGACTGGTGGCTTCCATATGAATATTAACTTTTTATCAGGCACCGGCCCGCAGAGAATGGTTAATTTTCCGGCAAATTCCCGGATTCAGCGAAGTGGCATGAAAGGATTTCTGTTTATCATAGTTCTAATCGTCGGATGCGGATCGGCCATCGCACAGAATAATCCTCTGTCACGGTTTCGCAATATGGGAGGCAGTGGCGGCAAAGATTCTCTGGAACATCGCAAAGATGATACGATCAGCATTACTTATCGTTTTCTTGACTCCAGCCGACTGCAGAAAATTGACTCTGAAATATATAATTTCTATTTGAGGTACCCGCTGCCGGCCACTTATGTAGATTTTGGAAATATCGGTACGGGTTCTCACGATCTGATATTCAATCCGTTTATGAAACCCGGATGGGATGGGGGCTGGCATGCTTACGATCCTTATGTTTTTACGGTGGAGGACTCCAGGTTTTACAATACTACGAAGCCCTATTCGGAGGTTGATTACCTGCTGGGCTCGAAAGCTGAGCAGATGATAAACCTCGTGCACACCCAGAACATTACAAGGAACTGGAATGCGTTTTTTCAATACAGGTTAATCAATTCCCCGGGTACTTATGGAAACCAGAATACAAATCATAACAACTACCGGTTCACCTCCTGGTATCAGTCAAACAACAAACGTTATCAGGCCTTCCTGCTTATCGTAGGGAGTAAACTGGAATCTGCTGAAAATGCAGGAATAAAGAACAATGCTGATCTGGATTCCAATGCATTCGCTGACCGGTATAACATCCCGACGAATATCGGCAATGCACAGATTTATAGTAATGTAAATAATCTTTTTGGCGGCAGCAGTGATATTCCAACCGGGTCTTTTTACACTACCGGAACTTTTATGCTGCGCCAGCAGTATGATATCATTGGTCTTAAGGATTCGGTGGTTACCGATTCGGTTGTTATCCCTTTATTTTACCCAAAATTCCGGGTCGAACAAACCATCTCTTATTCGACCTACCATCAAAGATTTAATGACTATAATCCTGATACCAGTTATTATATCAAAAACCTGAATTTCGTATCTACACCGGATACTCTGCGTTTGTCAGATCTCTGGCATAACCTGACAAATGATTTCTCGATGTATTCTTTCCCGGATTCTAAAAATTCGCAGCAGTTTCTGAAAGCCGGAATCAGTTTTCAAACTATGAACGGAACTTATAATGCCGGGGAACGTTCGTTGTACAATCTTTTTGTTCATGGTGAATACCGGAATAAAACCCGAAACAAGAAATGGGATATCGAGGCATTTGGAAATTTTTATATAAACGGATACAATGCCGGTGATTACAATGCATATATCAGCCTCAGACGTCAGATCAGCAAGAATCTCGGTTACCTGCAGGTAGGGTTTGAAAATGTGAACCGCTCAGTAGCGATGGCCTGGACTCAGGAAAGCAGCTTTGGATTCGGGGTACCTCCGGGATTCTTTAATAAGGAAAATGTAGTTCACCTTTTTGGATCAATCGAGCAGCCTAAACTTCAGTTGACTCTATCTGCAAATTATTACCTGCTCACCAATTATCCTTATTTCTACAATTATTACCAGGCGGGTCAGGAGTCAAATCCTTTTAATGTTCTTCTGATCTCAGCGGATAAGAGATTTGCGCTTACCAGACATTTGATTTTAAGGGCTCAGGTCGTTTTGCAAAAAGTAGCCGGCGGTTCTCCTGTCAATATTCCACTATTTGTAACCAATGGCCAGATCGGTTATGAGGGAAAACTGGGATTTAAGAATCTGCTAATCGCTTATGGCCTGGAATTCAGGTACTATACACCCTATACGGCCGACGGTTATTCGCCGGTAATTGCACAATTTTATTCACAGAAACAAACCACCATAGCACAGAAATTACCAGATATCAATGGGTACCTGAATTTCAGAATACGCAGTTTTGTAGCGTATGTCAGGGCGGAAAATCTCAACACAGCCCAGGTTACACCGGTATATGGATTTGGATTTACAAATAATAATTTTGTAGCGCCTTCTTATCCTTATGCGGGATTAAAGATCCGTCTGGGAATTTATTGGAGTTTTGTAAACTAACTTTGTTAAATAATTTTATTCGGTCATGAGCGTTATTCATTATATATATCATGCACTCGCAAGTTTATTCAGGTCTTTATTCATAAAAAAAGATTGTTGCAAATGAACCGAATCTGTTTTACCCTGTTCTTGATGATATTGAGTTTAAATCTATTTTCGCAAATGAGGACCGGACAAGCTGCTGCTGAATTATCCCTTCCGGATTTAAATGGGAAAATGGTATCCTTATCGGAACTGAAAGGGAAGGTTGTATTAATCGATTTCTGGGCCAGCTGGTGTGGTCCCTGCCGTCACAATAATCCCCGATTGGTAAAACTGTATAATAAGTATCACGACAAAGGTCTGGAGATATATGGTGTTTCACTGGATGAAGAATCGGCCAATTGGAAAAAGGCCGTCAGTCACGATAAACTCACCTGGATACAGGTAATAGATGACAAGGGTTGGGAAGCTCCTTCCGCAGCAGCATATGGCGTGGACATGATTCCATCTTCATATTTAATAGACAGACAGGGGATAATCCGCACGATCAATGCAGAGGGTCCTGAACTGGAATCCAGTGTCAGGGATTTGCTGAAAGATTAGACAGACGCTGGGGCTCACAGGCCTGGGTTTCTGTTTCTGTTTCCAGCGTGGCATGCTGGATATTTAAATGCAGTAGCACGTGTTTGATTTCCTTTTTTATTTTTTCCTGCTCTTCCATCCCGATTTCTCTTTTTAATACCACATGACCCGTAAGTGCATTTTCAGTTGTACTCAGAGCCCATATATGGATATGATGAAAATCCCTCACACCGGCTATTTTTTCAATAGCCGCCTGCACAGCCCGCAAATCTATTCCCTGTGGAACAGCATCCAGCGATAATCGCAGGCTATCCCTGAGTAAACCCCACGTGCTGAACACAATCATGACAGCTACTAATATTCCAAGCAGGGGATCAATCCAGAACCATTTCGTATAAATAATAATGATACCTCCTATGACCAGGGCCGCTGAAACAGCCGCATCTGACATCAGGTGAAGAAAAGCACCTTTTATATTGAGATCCCTTTCTCTGTCCCGGAAAAAAAGTAATGCTGTGATAGTATTGATGGCGATACCGATGGCTGCTACGATGGAAATAGTTTTTCCTGGCAGGGGTTCAGGAAGAATCAGCCGATGAACAGATTCATACAGGATTGCACCTATGGAAACCAGCAGTATGCCTCCATTCAGCAGGGCCACCAATACGGTGGTCTTTTTATAACCATACGTATAAACCGTGTTTGATTTTACTTTCATCATCCGGAAAGCAAACAGGGATAATCCCAGACTTGCCACATCGGCCAGGTTATGACCGGCGTCAGAAAGAAGAGACAGGGAATGAATGACCAGTCCCACAACGGCTTCAATAACCACAAAGAGCAGGTTGAGTACAATTCCGATTATAAATGCAGTATTTACCGACCGGAGTTCCATAATATGTCCATGTCCATGACCATGGTGACTGTGATCGTGCCCGGTATCGATATGTGAATCTTCCTCTTTCATACGATCGCAAAGTTAGTATTTACCCAATACGGCTTATTTGATAATTTTACCGGTATGCGGGGAATATTTTATTTTTTAAATTTATGTCTGCTTCTCCTACCTTTCTGCAAATGAATTTTTATTCATATACCCGTAAAAGTCCAAATAAACAGGTTTTATGTCTTTCAATCTGATTGAATCGGTTAAGGAAGTTTTTTCCAGTGACATGACAAACAAATTGGCGGGTTTACTGGGAGAAAGCCAGGCTAATCTGCAAAAAGGTTTGCAGGGTGGCATACCCTCCGTGCTAACGGGGATTATACTAAAGTCGGAAATCACGGACGTGCATGATTATTTCAGAATGGTTACCGAAGCATCAAAAATCGAAATACCTTTTAATCTGAATTCTTTGACCTGGTGGTGGGACAAAAAATCTGTGGGTACGGATCACAAGAAAATTATTTTCGAAGAGAGGGCATCAGAATTATCAGATGCCCTTGCGGTTTACGCAGGCATCAGCAAACATTCGGCCTCAGCACTTTTAAGTGTTGCGACGCCTGCTGCACTCGGTGTTTTAGGGAAATATTTAGTGGAGAGTAAAATGAACGCCCAGGGGTTGCGTTCTTTTCTGAATGACCAGAAAAGAGCGGTCCTGAATGAAATGCCTACAGGAATTTTCCTGGAAGGAATTCTGGGATTTGGAAATCTGACCGGTATAAGCGAAAAATTATATAAGATTGAAAATCCTCAGGCTGCTGGGAAGGCAGCTTCCAAATGGATAATTCCGGCAATAATATTGGTGATTGCTGTCGTCGCTACATGGTATTTTATTAATAGGCCCGCAACCCCCGCGAAACCGGTACAAAATCTGGCTCCGGCGATATCTCAGCCAAAGGATACACTGACAAAGTCTCCGGTTTTGGATCCCCGTTATAGTATCAAACTTCCGGATGGAACTGTTTTGTTTACTATGCAAGGCAGTCTGGAAGATCAGCTCTTCCGTTTTTTCAATGATCCGGCTGCAAAAGCTTCCCGCAGATACGCCTATAATTTTGATCAGCTGGATTTTGATCCAGGGAGTAAATCGATCAACAGTGAAGGTATGATTCAGGTTCAGCATGTTGCTTCCGTACTGAAGGCATTTCCAAAAGCAAGGATAGCGATCGGAGCATTCAACAGCAGAGGTGGAGACAGCATCCAGAACAAAATTTTATGTGAGAACCGTGCTTTTGCAGTTGCTGCAGCGATGAAAGCGTCAGGAATTAATGCCAATCAGATTACCGGTGTGGTGAGTTTCGGATCCGACTTTGCAAGATATCCCAGGGATGCGGCCGATTCCCTGCGGGAAAAAGATAACCGTATTGCTATTAGTGTCCGCGCCAAGTAATGCACTAATTATAAAGAGGACTGGATGCTATAGAGGCCAGGTCCATGTCTTTATAATTTTTGATTTCATTATAAAGCGTATCCCTTTCAACGGGTTCCCTTTTTACCTGTCTGATCAGTGATACCAGTTCAGCGGTAGACAGGGATGGATGTTGTTCTTCTGAACCTGCCATGGAATATATTTTTGTGGAATCATCAATAGTGCCATCCAGATCATTAACTCCGAATGAGAGGCTAAGCTGGGCGCTTTGCCTGCCCAACATGGGCCAGTAGGCTTTAAGGTGAGGGAAATTGTCCATAAAAAGACGGCTCACGGAATAAAGTTTCATATCCTCAATTATACTTGACTCAGCCACATGGCTCATGTCGTTCCCTTTATTCCGGAACTTCAATGGGATGAATGTGTTGAATCCGCGGGTTTCATCCTGCAGCGTCCTGAGTCTCTCCATGTGATCGATACGATGACCATAATTTTCAATATGACCATATAGCATTGTGGCATTTGAGTGCATGTCAAGGCGGTGAGCCTGCCGGTGAATATTCAGCCAGCCTTCGGCATTTACTTTGTCTTCGCAAATCTGGTTTCTGATTGCCGGATCAAATATTTCGGCTCCGCCACCGGGCAGGGAATCAAGTCCGGCCTCATGCAATATTTTCAGGCCTTCCTCCACGGATAATTTTGCTTTCCGGAACATATAATCCAATTCTACCGCGGTAAATCCTTTAATATGAAGCCCCGGCCGGTGTGCCTTGATTTTTTGGAGCAGCTCGGCAAAAAAATAAAGATTCATTTTCGGGTGCACACCTCCAACAATATGTACTTCGGTAACTGCCTTGCCATCATATTTCTTTACCATGTCCATCATCTGACTAATACTGAGTTCCCAGCCTTCATCGCGGTGTGCGTACACTCTGGAATAAGAACAGAAGGCACAGGTGAACACACAGACGTTAGTGGGTTCAATATGAAAATTCCGGTTGAAATAAGTTTTGTCGCCATGCAGTAATTCCCGTTTGTAATTTGCCAGCGCACCCAAAAATCCGAGAGAAGCGCTTTCAAAAAGCAAAATACCCTCGCCGGATAAAATCCTTTCATTGTTTAATATTTTTTCACCAATCCTCCTCAGTTCAGCATCCGGCTGATCTTTTACAATCTGACTGGTCCTTTCTATCCGCATATTCATGGGGTTTATTTTGCCTGGCAAAATTACGAAGGAAACAGCAGAAGGTTCAATACGGAGCAGGCTTCATTTTATTCATTAATTCCTTTAACTTCCGAGATCAATTGAGACACATGCAAAGATTTCAGGGATTGATCGGAATATTTCTCATTCTCGGACTGGCTTTTATTTTTTCCAATAATCGCCGGCGGATCAATCTGCGGCTTGTGTTCACGGGATTACTTCTCCAACTATTTATCGGTATAATGGTTCTTAAAATAACTCCGGTCATTCATTTTTTTCAATTCCTGGGACGGGTAATGGGAAAAATGGAACAGTTTGCGTTTCAGGGAGCGGCTTTTGTGTATGACGGAGTTGCAATTTCCACCAGGGGTGGTGGGTTTGCAAATTATGCTGCGGGTGGATTTGTCTTTGCATTTAATGTGACCGCGACCATTATTCTGGTTTGCGCCCTTGTGGCAGTTTTCTATCATCTGGGCATCATGCAGCGGGTGGTTGCGTTTGTGGCAAAGGGGATGAATGTGATCATGCGGGTGAGTGGGGCGGAAGCCCTGAGCAACGTGGCCAGCGTTTTTATCGGGCAGGTGGAAGCGCAAATCATGATCCAACCGTATTTGCCGGGGATGACTAAAAGTGAGTTACTGGCAAGTATGTCAGGCAGTCTGGCCTGCATTGCCGGAGGAATTTTGATTGTATACGTAAATATGGGTGCACAGGCAGGACTGGACCTGGCGCCCAAGCTGATTACAGCCAGCCTCATGGCTGCACCGGGCGCGCTGGTGATATCTAAAATAGTGTGGCCGGAAACAGAAATCAGCGAAACCATGGGGACAGTAAAATTAAAAGTAACCAGTAAGTATGCGAATCTGGTAGATGCAATATCTCATGGAGCGGGAGAAGGATTCAAAATCGCTCTGAATGTAATCGCCATGCTGATTGGATTTATTGCTGTCATCGCCTTGCTTGATTTTATTTTGTTAAAAGCCGGGCATCTTTTCAACCCGGATTTTAATTTAAGTCTGAACTGGATTTTTTCCAGGATATTTTTTCCATTCGCCTGGGCCATGGGGGTACCCGCAGGCGATGTTGCCAATGCAGCCACTCTACTCGGGCAAAAACTTACGGTAAATGAATTCGTTGCTTTTAAAAGTCTTACTTCTGGCACCGTGCCGATACTTTCGCAGAAAGGCCTGATGGTTGTAAGTATCGCGATCTGCGGTTTTGCGAATTTCAGCAGTGTAGGAATGCAGATCGGGGGAATCGGAGCGATCGCACCGGGAAGGAGACATGACCTGGCCAAACTCGGTATGAAGGCGCTTTTTTGTGGTACATTGGCCTCGTACCTATCCGCTACGATAGCAGGGATTATTATGTAAATGCCTGGGCTAACTACATCATACCTGCAATTATTTTTCCGATCTGGGGGGCCAGCGCAACACCCATTCC
>Ga0163162_10001661_pt1 | contig 20854 bp, 12 predicted proteins | sample S55metaG_FD_115310 | JGI IMG/M metagenome (GOLD analysis project Ga0163162, IMG submission 115310) | Switchgrass rhizosphere microbial communities from Kellogg Biological Station, Michigan, USA - S5-5 metaG | ecosystem: Host-associated > Plants > Roots > Rhizosphere > Soil | place: USA...
GATTCTAAAGAATAATGCTCCGAAAAGAAATTATATTTCCGTTTCGTTAAAGGGAAATGATGCCAACACGTTTGGCGTCGGAGCAAAGGCCTACTTGTTCGCAGGCGACAATAGATTCGATAGCCAAAGGATCCAATACCAGCAATTGATGTTGACAAGGGGATTCCAGTCCTCATCGGATACAAGATTGCATTTTGGATTAGACAGTTTGGCTACAGTTGACAGCCTGCTTGTCATATGGCCGAATCAGAAATATCAACTCTTAAAAAATGTATCAGCCAACACGCAAATAATAGTTGATGAGAAAAATGCCATGGATAGTTTTATCTATGATCGATTCTTTCCGAAGAACAAAAATATTTTTGAAAATATAACCCATGCAGTAAACTCCAGGTGGAAACACACCGAAGATAATTTTAATGATTTTAATGTTGAATACCTTATTCCACATAAAGAAAGTACCAGAGGTCCTAAGATAGCTGTAGGTGATGTTAATAAAGACGGTCTCGATGATTTCTATGCCTGCGGTGCTCGTGGAGAGGGTGGCGCATTGATGATGCAACAGCCAAACGGATCGTTCGTGGCGGTGGATACGGCTTTATTCAACAAGGATGCCATGTATGAGGATGTTGATGCTGCATTTTTCGATGCTAATGGGGATGGCTGGCAGGACCTTATTGTAATCAGCGGTGGCAATGAACCACAAGGCAACTCGCCTGTCCTTTTGGAAGACAGGTTATATATAAATGACGGCAAAGGGCATTTTACGAAAAATACCGATTTCTTAACGCAACAACTATATAACAAATCCTGTGTGGCTGTCGCCGATATAGATCATGATGGCGACATGGACATATTTATAGGAACACTCGCAGGTACGATGGCCAACACCTTTGGGGTTCCGATGAGCTCTTATTTATTTTTAAATGATGGCAAAGCGAAATTCAAAGCGGCCCCTTTTGAAGCTATTCAGCTCAATAATATTGGAATAGTTACTACAGCAAGCTTCACAGATCTTAATCACGACGGATGGCCTGACCTGGTAGTAACAGGTGAATGGATGCCCGTAAAAATTTTCATGAACAATAAGGGAAAATTTACTGAAGGAGATATTCCACAATCAACCGGACTTTGGCAGACGGTCTATACAAGTGATGTGAATGGGGATGGTTACCCTGATATACTTGCGGGCAATTGGGGCCACAATACAAAACTATGGGCTGGCAAGGATGGCACATGTAAATTATACGTGAAGGATTTTGACAATAATGGCTCGATCGAACAGATCCTATGTTATACAGTCAAGGGGAAAGAGTACACTTTTTTGGCAAAAGACGAATTGGAACGGTCGCTGCCCGTTCTTAAAAAAGCTTACCTCACTTACTCGGAAGTGGCAGGTAAAACTGTTCAATACGTGTTCTACGATCTCTTCAAGGATTACATTGAGTTAAAAGCCGAAACCCTTAGCTCATCCTGTTTTATAAACGATGGAAAAGGCAACTTTGTAAGGATAGATTTACCACAGGAGTTGCAATTGGCCCCCATAATGAGTTTCACCAGCGGGCCGAATGGGAGTTTTTTAGCGGCAGGAAATTTTTACGGGGTCATTCCCTATGAGGGTCGTTATGATGCGTTATTCCCAACAGTGTTTTCATTTGACAAAAGAGATGATAAGTTTAAGATATCGTCTTTTCTTCCCGACATAAATGGCGAAATGAGAGATGCAAAATGGCTAAACGATAAGCACGGCGACAAGGTCATGGTGTTAGCAAGGAACAACGATTCTTTGATTTTTTTAAGACCAAATAATAAATAAAATTTTATGCGGTTAAATTTTTTGATATGGACGTTTTTGTTGTTGGGCCTGTTATCAGTGCAATCAAACTGCTCGAAGGATAAGAATACGGACACAAACACCGGTAGTAACAATAATAACAACAATGCGTCCGGGGTTGCCGTCTCTTCCTGGATCACAAAAGGTGACCGTACTGCCTTGTTACAAAAGCAGGCCGACATTCATTTTGGTACTGCGAGTAACTCCTTCCAAAATATAGATGTTGATTCAACGCAAACGTTTCAAACCATTGATGGGTTTGGATATGCATTGACTGGTGGAAGCGCGTATTTGATCAATCGCCTCAGTGCCGCTACCAGGAACTCTTTACTGCAGGAATTATTTGGTACAGCAGACAACTCGATCGCGATAAGTTATTTGAGGATCAGCATCGGTGCATCAGACCTTAATGCTTCTGTTTTTAGTTATGATGATCTGCCTGCCGGGCAAACTGATGTAAATCTCGACAACTTCAGCCTTTCCCAGGATACACTGGACCTCATCCCGATTTTAAAGCAAATTCTTGCCATCAATCCAAATATAAAAATCCTTGGTTCACCGTGGAGCCCGCCATTATGGATGAAAGACAATGGAAACTCTATCGGCGGAAGTTTACAAACTCAGTACTATGATGCATATGCCCGTTATTTTGTAAAATACATTCAGCAAATGCAGGCAAACGGGATTACTATCAATGCTATTACTCCACAAAATGAACCCCTGTACGGTGGCAATAATCCGAGTATGATCATGACGGCACAACAGCAAGCCGATTTTATAAAAAATAATCTCGGCCCTGGCTTCCAGGCTGCTGGAATTACCACTAAGATCATTGTGTATGATCACAATTGCGACAGGCCAGACTATCCAATAGCGATCTTAAATGACGCCGGTGCAAGACCTTTTGTGGATGGGTCAGCGTTCCATTTATATGGAGGCGACATCAGCGCCTTGTCAACCGTTCACAATGCATTTCCCGATAAAAATCTTTACTTCACCGAACAATGGACAGGTGCCAAGGAAAGTTTCGGTGATAATTTGAAATGGCATGTGAAGAATGTGATCATTGGTACGGTAAGAAACTGGGGTAAGGTAGTTTTGGAATGGAATTTAGCCAACGATGGGAATTTCAATCCACATACGCAGGGCGGATGCACGGAATGCAAGGGGGCTATAACGTTGGATGGTGCGGTCAACCGGAATCCTTCTTATTACATTGTTGCGCACGCATCCAAATTTGTTCCGCCGGGTTCCGTTCGTATTGCCAGCAATATTGTTGGTAACTTATATACTGCAGCCTTTAAAACACCGGCTGGTAAAAAAGTTGTGATAGTTGAAAACGATGGGACAACAGAATCAGGTTTCAACATCAGGTTTAAAGGGCAGTGGGCAGCAACAAGCTTAGCGGCAGGAGCAGTGGGTACGTATGTTTGGTAATAATTTTTTTGTCGAACCTGAGTGAAACTGAGCCAGTTCCATTTAACCTTTCGCGTCTCACGTTTTACGACTATTCTTTTAAAAATAATAAGTTCAGTTTATCTTAAAAACCCTTTTGCAATGCACAAATTAACTTACCTGGCTTGCCTTTTTCTACTTGCTGCCTGTTCAGAGAACAAAGTGGCTAATGAAACCAGAACAACAACCACAGATACTTCCTTTAGCATTGACGGAAAAAAAGTAGTTGTCTATACGACTGCGGATAGCACTCAACTCAGGCTGTCGGCAACAGACACGTTGTCGTTTGCTGATTTTGATCAGCCCTTAGAAACCCAGGCAAGTATTTTTATTGATCCTTCTCACACATTCCAAACTTTTCTCGGAATAGGGGGTGCGTTGACTGATGCGTCGGCCGAAACTTTTGCAAAACTCCCTGCCGACAAACAAAAAGAAGTCTTGCAAGCCTACTACGATAAAGACAAAGGGATTGGTTATACGATTGGAAGAACGAATATCAACAGCTGTGATTTTTCAAGTGACACATACACCTATGTCACTGATGGCGATAAGGAATTAAAATCGTTCAACCTGGCACATGACCAGAAGTTTAAAATTCCATTGATCAAGAAAGCAATGGAAGCAGCGGGAGGTAAAATAAATTTATTTGTAAGCCCCTGGAGTCCTCCAGCGTGGATGAAAGATAATAATGACATGTTGCACGGTGGCAAGTTGAAGCCTGAGTTCTATGAATCATGGGCCAACTATTATGTGAAATTCATCCAAGGTTATGAAAAGGAGGGCGTACCTGTCTGGGGTTTGACAGTTCAGAATGAACCGATGGCTAAGCAAACATGGGAAAGCTGTATGTACACAGCCGAAGATGAGAAGAATTTTATTAAGAACAGCCTGGGTCCGACCCTTCAAAAAAATAACTTAAGTGACAAAAAGTTAATTGGCTGGGATCACAATCGTGATCTTTTGTATCAACGCGCCTCCTCACTATTAAATGATCCCGATGCAGCAAAGTATTTGTGGGGAATAGGTTTTCACTGGTATGAAGAATGGAATGGAGGGCGCCAGTACAGCAATGTTGAACTCGTGCATGAAACTTTTCCAGATAAAAATTTAATGTTTACAGAAGGCTGCAATTTTCCATTTAGCTGGCAAACCTTTGACAACTGGAAATGGGGTGAAAATTATGGTGAGAATATGATTCATGATTTTAATAATGGAGCTGTGGCGTGGACGGACTGGAATATATTGCTGGATGAAACCGGGGGGCCGAACCACGTAGGTAATTTTTGCTTTGCGCCCATTCATGCGAAAACAAAGGAAGGCACGTTACATTACATGAACTCCTATTATTATATTGGTCATCTTTCGAAATTTATCAGGCCCGGAGCAAAAAGGATCATCAGCTCCGCGAACAGGGTTCAATTACTTACTACTGCTTTTAAAAACCCGGATGGAAAACTATCTGTAGTGATAATGAATCCAACCGGTCAAAAATTTTCGTACAGAATGTACATAGGTAAAAAAGCCGTTGAAGCAACCAGTCTTCCCCACTCAATCAGTACCCTGGTTGTTGAATAAAGAAAAATTAAACCCTTGGAAAATGAGTAGTCGGAATTGTGTAGCTGTGATATTACTATTTGCGCTCGGAAGTTGCGGTAAAAAATCGGGTGATGATTCTGCGCCACCTTCAAATTTTAGTTCAACCGGTATAAAGCTAAACGGGCAATCTGCAACTTCCTCAAACTACAACATCGGGGTTTCCCCGGAGATAGCTTTTTTTTTCTCGTCGGCTATTGATAAGAGTACAGTGAACTCTGCTTTTTCTTTCAAAGATAAAGGTGGAGTTGCTGTTGCTTATGCGGTCTCGTATGAGAACAATGACAAGACAGTCGTCCTGAGACCGTCAACCAACTTAAAATATCTTAGCAGTTACACTGCTTCTGTTGCCACATCATTGCAATCGACGGATGGCGGACATCTGATCGGGAACCCGACTGTCAATTTTACTACCACTATTGACTCGTCGCGAAAATTTCCAATTATTTCGGAGGATGCATTGCTAACACTTGTCGAGCAACAAACCTTCAAATACTTCTGGGATTTTGGTCACCCGGTAAGCGGAATGGCGCGGGAAAGAAATACTTCCGGTGAAACAGTTACAACCGGGGGAACGGGCTTTGGCATCATGACTATTCCTGTTGCTATCAATAGGAATTTCATTACAAGGGCTGATGGCCTCGCAAGAGTACAGAAGATCGTTAGTTTTTTGAAAAACAACGCCCAACATTTTCACGGGGCTTTTTCTCACTGGATGAACGGATCGACTGGAGCCGTCGTACCTTTTGCAGCCAACGATGATGGAGCTGACCTTGTTGAAACCTCTTACCTGGTAATGGGTTTATTAACTACCCGGCAGTATTTCAATTCAGCCAATGCAACGGAGACAAACTTGCGCAATGACATAAATGAAATATGGAACCAGGTGGAGTGGGATTGGTTCCGGCAAAATGGACAAGATGTTTTGTACTGGAACTGGAGTCCAAGTTCCGGCTGGGCGGTGAATGTCCCAATTCAGGGATGGAATGAATGCCTGATCACTTATGTCCTCGCTGCATCTTCCAGTACTCATGCAGTACCCAAAATAGTTTATGACAATGGCTTTGCGCGTAACGGTGCCATGCAAAACAATAGTACATACTATAGTTATGCTCTGCCGCTTGGCGAACCGTATGGCGGTCCGCTGTTTTTTGAGCATTATTCATTTTTGGGGATTGATCCGCATAGTTTGAATGATGCTTATGCAAACTATCAAACACAGACGTTAAATCATACAAGAATTAATTATGAGTATTGCAAAGAAAATCCGAAACAATACTTCGGTTATAGTGATTCCTGCTGGGGTCTCACGGCCAGTGACATTCAAAATGGATACACCGCAAGCTCGCCAACAAACGATGTGAGTGTGATTGCTCCCACGGCGGCTATTTCTTCGCTGCCCTATACGCCAACCGAATCGATGAAAGCGCTGAAATTTTTCTATTACGTGCTGGGTGATAAGTTGTGGGGAGAATATGGATTCAAAGATGCATTCAGCTTGCAAAACATTTGGTTTGCTGATTCGTATTTGGCGATTGACGAAGGTCCCATTGTTGTAATGATTGAAAATTACAGAACAGCTTTGCTTTGGAATTTATTTACGAGTTGCCCTGAAGTGAAATCAGGAATGACAGCTCTTGGTTTCAATGCACCTTATTTATAAACTATGAGGAAATTAAAATTCTTTATACCAGTGATCGTTCTAACGATCAGCATTGCCTGCGTCACAAAAAATAAAAACAAGTCGGGTCTTAGTGGTACTGACGGGCAACAAAAGCTTTCTTCGGATTCAGCGTCAAGAATCATATCTGATTCTGCTTTGCTCGATGTTGTCGAAAAGCAAACCTTTCAATATTTCTTTGATGGAGCGGAACCGGTTAGTGGAATGGGAAGAGAACGCATTCACGAGGACAATGATTATCCTGATAATGATCAAATGATCGTGACAAGTGGCGGAAGTGGTTTTGGTGTGATGGCTATTCTTGCTGCTATACACAGAAATTTTATAAGCAGGGACCAGGGACGGCAACAATTAGAGAAAATTGTTCATTTTCTTGAAACAGCCGATCGATTTCATGGTGCCTGGTCACATTGGATAAATGGTGAAACGGGAAGAGTAAAACCTTTCGGCAAGAAAGATAACGGCGGCGATCTTGTGGAGACATCTTACATGATCCAGGGTTTGCTTTGTGCAAGACAATTTTTTAATGAGGGCAATGACAAGGAAAAAGAATTAGCAAACAGGATTGATAAACTTTGGAAAGAAGTGGAATATGATTGGTATCGTAATGGAAAGAATGTATTATACTGGCACTGGAGTCCAAACTATGACTGGCAAATGAATTTCCCTGTCCATGGTTATAATGAATGCCTCATTCTGTATGTGCTTGCAGCATCGTCGCCAACGCATGGAGTTCTAGCCGAAGTATATCATGAGGGCTGGGCAGAGAATGGAAAAATAAAAGGCACTGAAATGTATGGAGGATATACACTGCATCTTCGTCACCAGGGTGCTCCACCACATGGTGGGCCTTTATTCTGGGCGCAATATTCTTATTTGGGCCTTGATCCAAGAGGATTAAAAGATCAGTATGCCGATTATTGGGAAGAAAACAAAAATCAAACGCTGATCAATTACCAATGGTGCGTTGATAATCCAAAAAAATTTAAGGGATATGGTAAAGATAGCTGGGGCCTGACCGCAAGCTATTCAGTGAAAGGATATGCCGCTCATGCTCCGGATGAAGGGAACGACCTTGGTGTGATTTCTCCAACTGCGGCCTTATCATCATTACCTTACACGCCAGAGCTTTCTTTGCAAGCGATGCGGCACTGGTACAATGATATGAACGAAAAGATTTGGGGCAGCCATGGATTTTATGATGCTTTTAGTGAGACCGCTAATTGGTATCCTAAAAGATACCTGGCAATTGACCAGGGTCCAATTGTAGTGATGATTGAAAACTATAGAAGCGGTTTACTGTGGAATTTATTTATGAGCTGTCCGGAAGTACAAAGCGGATTGAAGAAATTAGGCTTTACAAGCCCCTGGCTGAAATAAATAAAGCTCTATTGAGATTGATTACAAACATTTGCGTGTTCATTTTTATAATTCCTTTACCAACACATATCATTGGACAGGGATTGGGGCGAGCTATTATTGATGTAACATTCGGAGAAGGCAAAACAAATCCTGGCCCTCCGCTACCTGCTGTTAATACGGACATGACATATACAGATGATTCATGTGCATCTCCCGCGGCGTCGTATACTATTACCAATAATCTTTACAGATGTCCCGCGACAAGGATGGGCCGGTCCCAGGACAATACTTACGATGATTATGGATACATGATGCTGGTGAATGATATTTCCAGTTCGCAAAATAAAATACTGTTTATTGATACATTAAAGGAAGCGCTATGCCCTGGTACTTCATACCGCTTTTCTGTCTTTTACCTTAACACCATGGTCCCCGGTGGTTGCAATTCCTTTGTCCATTTACCAAGACTTATTTTGAGCATTGAAACTGCTGCAGGGCAAGCAATACAATCAGCCAATACAGGACCGATGGCTTACGACTACGCTCTCCCGCCCGCCTTTGTTCCTAAATTTCATCGCTTCGATGTAGATTTTAATCCTCCTCCCGGAGTTGATGTTTTTGTTCTAAAGATATTAGATGATCCTTCCCAATTTAGTCGCTGCGGTTATTCGTTTGCTTTGGATGACATTCAGCTTGCTGCGTTGGGACCTGACGCGCAGATAACCTTTAGTGATGCCATTGGAACTGCCCTGGTGAAAAGTGTTTGCTACCGGGACAGCTCAATTGTTTCAATGAACGGGGGTGTTGATGATTTCTATCCAAACACTCGGTTGCAATGGCAGGAGAGTGGGGATACAGGAAGCACCTGGACTGATATACCGGGCGCAACGTCGGATCAGTACTCAAAATTTTGTTCCACTCCCGGTACTTTCCTGGTAAGGCTATCTGCAGGCGATGCATCAAATATGTCAAATCCTAACTGCAGGGTAGTTTCGAATGTATTAAAGATCCAGGTAGAAGGACCGCCAGTTGGTTATACGGTGAGTAGCAATTCGCCTTTGTGCGCGGGAAGTGAGTTGAAGTTTAATGCTACCGGTGGAGCATCTTATGAATGGAGAGGGCCTAATGGTTTTTATGATAACGTTTACTATGCAGGCATTTTTAGTGCCTCCCTGGCCGATAGTGGAACGTACTATGTAGACATTGTATCATTGGGTGGTTGCCGCACGACGGATAGTGTTCATGTAGCAATATTGGGAACAACCCATCCTGACGCATTTCCCGACACTTCGGTTTGCGTCGGCAAGCCAGTGCGATTGGGCGTAAGTCATCGCGTAAGTTACTCGTGGTCGCCATCTGAGGGATTGTCGAGCAATACGATCAATGATCCCATAGCAAAACCAAATGCCACTACGATCTATACAGTGACAGTGACTGATAGTAGCGGGTGCACTGATACAGCGCATGTTCAGATAAAAGTTTTAAACAAAATTGAACTAAGGGCAGGAATTACGGGACCGGAAGTTTTCTGCAGACCTTCTGATTCAGCTTCATTTAAAGATATGAGCACAGGAGTTATCACAAAATGGGGCTGGAACTTTGGGAACGGACAAACCGATACCACCAATAATCCGCCCATCCAATACTTTTCAATTCCACCTAATGAAGATGATTATATTGTAAGACTGGCAATAGCTGATACGTCCGGATGTACGGATACTGCATATCATTTTGTTAAGGTCGTCGCTAATTGTTATATCGCAGTGCCAACAGCCTTTACTCCCAATGGGGATGGATTGAATGATTGTCTCTACCCGCTAAACGCTTATAAAGCAACAAACCTCGTGTTCAGGGTGTATAACAGAGGCGGCCTGCTTGTCTTTGAGACAAAAGACTGGTCAAGAAAATGGGATGGAACATTCCACGGCGCTCCCCAGGCTACTGGTGTATATGTTTGGACGCTGGAGTACAATGACGGATCAAACAAAAAAGTCGTGTTGAAGGGAACATCGGCGTTAATAAGGTGATTGCTGGAGATGTTGATGTGGCTCAAAAAAATCTGTGCTCATCCGTGAAATCGGTGACATAAATGCAGAGCTAAATCTTGCTCAGGAACATTTTCTTATACTTCATAGGATTCATCTGGTAGTGATTTAGAAACTGGCGATTAAAATTTGAAACGTTATTATATCCGCATTCATAACATACTTCAGTGATCGTCATATCATTTTCCACTAAAAGTTTAGCAGCTTTTTGCAAGCGTAGTTCCTGTACAAACCCTGAAAATGTTTTTCTCGTTCGCAGGGAGAAGAAACGTGAGAAGGCATTTTCGTTCATTTGGGCAATTTGAGCAGCCTCAGCCAGTTTTATATCTTTTTCAAAATTGTTGGTGATCCAGTCAAACACACTACACAGCCGTTTCGATTCTTTTTCATTATAACCGATGTGAGTCGTCTTTGTAATGAGGGATAAACTTTTTGATTCTGATAATTCCATTAAGATATCAACTAAACAAAGCCATCGTCTAAGCCCCGATAATTTCACGATTTGATATAATTTTTTGCTTATGCTTTCATGCGTGTCTCCATAAACGTCGAGTCCGTGTAATGAATCTTCAAAAAGTTTATGTAAGGACTTTGCTTCAGGCAATTCTAAAAAATCATCCCCCAATGAAGATTCCGTAAAATGAATAACAATCGATTTTGCCCTCAGTGCAGATCTTTCCTCGTAGTACTTTTCATCGTTACGATAGGTGTGGGGGATGTTGGGCCCTAAAAAAGCGAGATTACCCGGGTGAAAATCAGAAATGTGATCCCCGATAAATCGCTTGCCGGTGCTTTCGGTCACCATAACGATCTCGTATTCGGGATGATAATGCCACGGGGTGGGGTAGTAGTTATAATCAAAGAATTTTACCACAAAAGAATTGTCCTTCTCTTTGGGCAAATGTTCCAATGCCGGCTTCATAAACTCAATGATTTTATGCTGTCAAATTACTTAATATTCATCCTGTTTTGCTAAAAAAGTACATATTTTCTCGGGTAAAATGGTAGTTTACTTTTTTAGCTGCGCTTAGTTTTGATTCTCCAACATGATTGCTTTTACATGGTTATAGACAGCTAGTGACCCATAATTGCTGCAACCAGAATTTGTCAAAACGATTAAAAACTGCTATATGAAAAAACGATTGTCTGTTTTACTAAGCAGGGGAATGGCGGCGCTTTTTCTCCTTGGCTTGCAAAATTTTGCGTTCGGCGGTACTACTCCAGCCGGCCATTCATCACCCACAGGTTTTTTCCAGCAAAAGGTCACGGTGAAAGGAACGGTTAGTGACGAGGCAGGGAATCCTCTTGCCGGCGCCACTATTACTGAGAAGGGAACCAGCAACAGCACCGTAGCCGGGGTGCGTGGCGATTTTACCATCGCGGTCAGGAGCAGTGGATCCGCGCTTGTGGTTTCTTATGTCGGCTTTGAACCACAGGAAATATCAGCTCAATCCGGAAAGGAAATGGGCATTACAATGGTGCGCTCAGAAAAGGTTGCCACAGAAGTCGTGGTCACAGCCCTGGGTATCAGGAAAGAGAAACAAAAAGTTTCCTATGCCACCCAGGAAGTAAAGGGTGCTGCGCTAGAAAAAGCCCCCGAGCCAAATGTCGCTGAGAATTTGATCGGGAAAGTGGCGGGTCTCAACATACTTGCTAAAACCAATTTGTTTGAAAATCCCGAGATCCTTTTAAGAGGTAAGGAAACATTAGTGGTGATAGATGGTGTTCCTACTGATAAAGACAATTTTGATTTCTGGAACCTGAATCCAAATGATATTGAAAACATAAACGTGTTAAAGGGGACAGCCGCTGCTGCATTGTATGGTGCACTAGGTATCAACGGAGCTATTATGATCACCACCAAAAAAGGGAAGAGTGGCGCTAAAGGCGTTGAAGTAAGTTTTAATTCCACTACGCAATTCCAGGTTGGTTTTTTACGCGTCCCGGAAACGCAACACGAATATGGAATGGGCTGGAGCGGCTATTTTGCCTTTGTCAATGGTAAGGGCGGCGGTGGGTGGTATGATGATTATGGATACGTGTGGGGGCCGAAATTGGATGTAAAAAATAGCGCTACACCAAGTGGCTATAATGAATACCCTCAATATAACAGTCCGTATGATCCGAATACTCTTTACGATTTCACCCAGCAGGGCTATAGTGATCAAAGTCACTACAAACCTCTGCCAGGACTATCAAGAGGAAAAGATAATCTTAAGAATTTCTTGAACAATGAGCTAATGACAACGAATAGTGTTGCGGTAGCTGGCAAAAACGAAAATGCTGATTACCGCATTTCACTTACGCACATGTACCAAAAGGGCCAAATACCCAACACTCATCTTAATTCTACGACGCTCAATCTTTCTGGAAGCCTGAAGGTGAGTGACAAATTCAGAATCGAGGCCATTGCTTCTTATAACAAACAGTACACACCCAATTTTCCCCAGACAGGCTACGGAGCGAATAATTTTTTCTACAATATTCTTTTGTGGATGGGTCCGGACGTGGACATACGTGATCTGAGAGATTACTGGAAGCCAGGTGGCGGTCGCTACGATGGAAATGTATTTGTTCCCTATGGCGTAAAAGATGTTCAGCAGTTTAACTATAACTATACCTGGTACAATAATCCATGGTATTTGGCTTATGAAGCGTTGAATGGTTATAACAATGACGTGGTTACTGCCCAGGCAAACGCGACGTATGACATTACAAAAGATCTGCAGTTTTTTGTTCGCAGTGGTATTATCACCAATAATGCCCTGTCTACCTTACAAACTCCAAAAAGCTATGTGTATTATGGCAACGGAGATCTCGACGGTAATTACAATGAGAAAAGACAGAGTAATTTTCAGATCGTAACGGATGCGTTGCTTACTTATAAAAAAGCTTTTTTAAAGAATTTTAATGGTACGCTTTCTGTCGGTGCAAGTAATAGATATAATTCCAATAGCTATTTGCAAGGGCAAACCAGCGGGCTGTTTGTGCCAAAGGATTATAGCTTTGAAAATAGTATAGGAGTTGTGACCACCGTTAATCGCCTCGCACAAAGAAAAGTGAATAGTGCATTTGGCTACCTCGATGTCGATTATAAAAAGATGATCTATTTGAGCCTTACGGGAAGAAACGACTGGACCACTACTTTACAAAAGCCAAACAATTCTTACTTCTATCCATCTGCTTCGTTGGGCGTGATCCCAACCAGCATGTTCAAACTTCCTGACGTTATTTCTTTTGCAAAGCTGAGGGGTTCATGGGCGAGAGTTTCTACTGATAATATAGTGGTCGATCCAAATGATCCTAGTAATATTTATAAAAACTGGTATGGTACGCTGCCAGTATACAATACAGGGCCTCGATGGAATGGAACGAATGGCTCATCTAATCTGCCAGGCACACTGATACAACCTAATATAAAACCGAATACTACCATCTCGCAGGAATATGGTACAGAGCTTAGATTCTTAAAGAACCGCCTGGGTGTTGATTTCACCTACTTTACTTATATCGATAAAGATTTTGCCATCTCAGCACCGGTTTCTACAGCCTCCGGTTTCAATTTTCAATTGGTGAATGGTGACAGGATAAATCGCAAGGGAATTGAATTGGTATTAACCGGAACTCCTATAAGAACAAAAGATATAAAATGGGATATAACCTTCAACTATAGCAAAGTTCATGAATGGGTGAAGGAATATTATAATGGCGATAGTATACGCAACGCGATAAAGGTTGGCGAAAGAACGGATGTATTCCGCGATTGGGATTGGGAGCGTAGCCCGGATGGACAAATTGTATATGGCTCAAATGGCTTTCCCCAGTTCATTGACCATGTTGTAAACATCGGGCATACCGATCCCGATTATATTTTCGGCATTACCAATAGTCTCTCTTATAAAAATTTCGGGTTAAGTTTTTCTTTTGATGGCCGCATTGGTGGTATTATGTACAATGGACTGGAACAGAAATTATATGAAGGTGGAATGCACCCTTCAACGGCTAACTCATACAGGGACGATGCGTACCTGGGGAATGCTACGTTTGTGGGACCTGGAGTAACCGTTACATCAGGAAGCGCTCAATATGACGTGCAGGGAAAGATCATTACTGACGACAGGAAGTTTGCTCCGAATACTACAGCGGTAAATTACATAGACTGGATCTTCGCCAGTTTTGTAAATGGAGTTCCCGGCGCCAACATGTATAAGAGGTCATTTGTGAAATTGAGGGAAGTAGTGCTCTCTTATAATTTTGAACCTAAGTTATTAAGGAAGACTCCTTTTGCATCCGCCAGCCTTTCTGCTACTGGTAGAAATTTGTTGTTGTGGACCAAGGTTCCATTTATGGACCCTGATGGGTATTCTAACACCACCCTTGCAGAACCTACCTACCGGAACATAGGTGTAAACATCAATTTGAAATTTAAATAGTGATCTCCTCAAAAAACAGGATTATGAAACAACTAATAACATATAAATATATTGTTGGGGTTGCTTTGATCATTTTGCTATCTACCTCGTGTAAAAAATATGAGGACTTCCAAACCAATCCCAATCAACCATCCACATCTACACCCGGTTTGCTGCTAACGGGTATTTGCTACAGTGTTTTTTACTACGATAACACGTCAGCCTCGTTTTCAGACAGGCATCTTACGTACTATGAAAGAGGAAACTCAAGCCAGGACTATAGCTGGAGAGAGGGTAGTTACGACAACTATAATATTCTTCGCCAGGTAATGCAGATGGATTCATTTGCAGCACAGACCGGGCAGGAGCAATATCGCGGGCTTACAAAATTCTTTCGCGCTTTATTATTCGATCAACTAACCGAACAGTTTGGCGATATCCCTTATTCAGAAGCTATGCAGGGTATTTCAGGAAATTTCAAACCAAAATATGATGACCAGGAGTCTGTTTACAAAGGAATATTGCAGGAGTTGGAAGACGCTAACAATTTGCTGGATGATACCAAGGGAGAAATAAAAGGAGACATTATTTACGGAGGTTTGGCCAGTCAATGGAAAAAGGCAGCAAATGCGCTTAGGTTAAGGTTGCTGATCCAACTGAGTAAAAAGGAAGCTAATACCAATTTGAATATCAAAACTCAATTTCAAAATATCCTCAGTGATCCTGGCAAATATCCTTTGTTCACAAGCAACAACGATAATGCACAATTAGTATTTAACACAAGTTCTCAGAATAATTATTATCCGGATTTCGGATATCTTTCACTGGGGACTTCCATCAGTATGGAAAAAGGCTTTGTAGATATTTTAAAAGATCGAAGCGACCCACGCCTGTTCGCCATGGCAGAGCCCATACCGGGAATGGATGCTGGAATTTTCGCTAACTATGACGGAGTTAATGGCGGACATACACTTGCAGATCAACAGACCGAATCTTCAAATGCTTCCAGGATAAAATCGCGCTATCATGATGATAAGATCAATGAGCCGTGGATCCTGATCGGGTATGCCGAGCAGGAACTATTGATCGCAGAAGCGATAAGTCGTGGCTGGGTTACCGGTGCAGGAACTGCCGAAGAGCATTATAACAATGGCATCACGGCTTCTATGAAATTTTACGGGATCGATGACGCTGATATTACAACTTACCTCGCAGGACCGGAGGTAGCTTTTAACGCGGCTACCGCGCTTGATCAAATTGCTGTTCAGAAGTATATTGCTCTTTGTATGAACGGTGGCTACGAAGCGTTTTACGAACAAAGAAGAACGGGAATACCAACTTTTAACGTCGGACCTGGTACTTATAATGACATGAAGGTTCCCAAAAGATGGCTATACCCGCAAACTGAATATGACTATAATCCTTCAAACCTGGCAACTGCTCTGCAAGGCCAGTATGGCGGAAACGATGATGTAAATGGCGTAATGTGGCTGATCCAGTAACGGTGGAATAAAGATGGGTCTGCAAAGAATTAATGTGCAGGTAATAGTTTTGGAGGTAAACGAAAGATAACATGAAATTTATACTTGCACTTCTGCTGGTTTTTGCATTGTTGATGAACGATCTTTCAGCGCAAAAAACGCACAAGGCAATTTTTGTGATCGCTGATGGAATACCTGCTGATGTAATGGAAAGGCTGGACCTGCCTGCGTTAAGATCTATCATCAAAGAAGGCGGATATGCACGGGCCTATGTTGGCGGTGAAAAGGATGGTTATTCACAAACACCAACGATCTCTGCAGTTGGTTATAACAGCCTGCTTACCGGCACCTGGGTGAATAAACATAATGTGTGGGATAATGACATTGCAGCACCGAATTACTTTTACTGGAATATCTTCAGATTCTTCAAAATGCAATATCCGCAAAAGAAAACCGCGGTCTTTTCTACATGGCTCGATAACAGAACCAAATTAGTAGGCAGCGAAGTAAAGGAAGCTGGGAACTTACAACCTGATTATTACCTGGATGGATTGGAGGCGGACACTGTTCATTATCCACACGATACGGCAGGATATTTTTATCATCCGATCGATGAAACGGTTACAGATACGGCTGCATCATACATTAAAAAACTTGCCCCGGACCTAACCTGGGTATACTTAGAATATACCGACGAGATGGGACACCGCCATGGCAATAGTAAGATATTTGATGACGCTGTGATCATGATGGATAAACAAATACAGAGAATATGGGAAGCCATTCAGTATCGCGAAAAAAATTTTAATGAGGATTGGGTGATCTATATTACTACTGATCATGGACGAGGGGAAAACGGATATCATCATGGCGGGCAGAGCCAGCGTGAGAGAACAACGTGGATAGTGACGAATGCAAAAGGACTTAACGAGAGATTTAAAAAAGAACAACCGGCCATCGTTGACATCATGCCTTCAATAGCTTCATTTTTAAAGATTGATATTCCCAGGGACAAGAGGATGGAAATAGATGGAGTTTCGCTAACAGGGAAAATTTCTGTAACAAATGCCAAAGCCGATTTGATGAATGAGGCAATAGAAGTAAAATGGAATGTGATCAATAAAGAAGGCAAGGCAAAAATTTGGCTTGCAACTACCAACCATCTCAAAACAGGTAGCCACGACGATTATAAGTTAGTGGCCGAAGTGCCTGTTGCAAATGGAAAAGCAACAATAGATGTGAAACAATTGCCATCTGATTTTTATAAAGTCGTCATTGAGGCGCCGTATAATTTTTTAAACCGATGGATCATTGTTAAGAAATAGCAGTTTTGATCGTTGAAAAAATAACCAGCATGTTTTGTCGTACGATATTAGTAGTGATAGCGATTTCTTTCAGCGTAATATCTTTTGCCCAGAAAAATAGTTCAACAGGTTTCCCAAATTCCATTGCTCCTGTCGGTGTTATTAAAAATCTTTCTGATTCGGATCTATTGGAAGTGGTGGAACGACAAACTTTTCGTTTTTTCTGGCATGACGCACATCCTGTAAGCGGTCTTGCTCTTGAAAGAAGCAATACGGTATTTGCAGAACATTACTGGGATTATATAAACGAAGCCTGGGGTGAACCCAATTTCAGCAAAACAAAATTTGGTCCTGATGCCGGTGCGATTGGCGGTACCGGTTTTGGAATCATGAGCACCATCGTCGCAGTAGAACGAAAATGGATCGGGAGAGATACAGCGGTAAGAAGGCTGATCAAGATCGCCGATTTTTTGATCAACGCAGATTGTTTTCATGGGATCTATCCTCACTTCATGAATGGAAGAACAGGCAAGACGATTAAATTTGACAGGCTGGATGATGGCGCTGATCTCGTTGAAACGTCATACCTGCTGATGGGTTTTCTTTGTGCCAAAGAATATTTCAAGAGCAATGATCCCCGCGAGGTATACTTAAGAAAAAGAATAGACCAGATGTGGGGAGCAGCTAACTGGAACTGGCATACTAAGGGTGAAAATAAATTGTACTGGCATTGGAGTCCTAATAACGGGTTTGATATGAATTTCCCGATCTGGGGATGGAATGAATGCCTGATCACTTATATCATGGCGGCATCTTCACCTGGTCATCCCATTTCAAAAGATGTTTATAATGGCAGTTGGGCAGGAAGCGGCGGCTTTAAAAATGGTAAAACTTATTACGGGTATGAATTGCCATTGGGTAATTATGACAAGGGTGGTCCGTTATTTTTTGAACAATACACATTCCAGGGAATTGATCCCAATGGATTAAAAGATTCGCTTGGCATTGATTATTTCGAGCAGGTGAAAAATCATACACTCATCAACAGGGCCTACTGTATTGAGAACCCAAAAAAATTCAAAGGATATGCTGAAAATTGCTGGGGCTTGACCGCAGGTGATAGTTATAAAGGCTACGTGGCTCATTGTCCCGAAGTGGACCTCGGTGTGATCCAGCCTACGGCAGCAATATCTTCAATGCCTTATACTCCCAGGGAAAGCATGGATGCATTACGGCATTTTTATTATGACCTTGGGGATAAGATCTGGAGTCAGTACGGTTTTGTAGATGGATTCAGTATTCACCATAACTGGTATGCGAAGTCTCATTTAGCCATTGACCAGGGTCCCATTATAGTGATGATTGAAAATTACCGCACCGGGTTGATATGGAAATTATTTATGAATATCCCTGATATACAAAATGGGTTAAAAAAACTTGGGTTCACTTCTCCTTACATAAAAAAATAGATTATGAGCGAAAATATCTCCCGTCAAAAATTTTTGCAATATACTGCTGCTGCGGGAGCAGCGGTATTGTTATCGTCATTGGAAAGCCTGGCATTAACCACTGACGACAAAAAATTGAGGGTAGCTGTAATTGGTTGCGGCAGCGTAAGCAATCGTTACTTACCACAATTGCTTTCATCAAAAATGATCGAAGTTGTGAGTCTTTGTGATATTAAATATGATCGGGCGGTCAATCAGAATAAAGAGTATAAAGTAAATGCCCAAACCTATCCAAATATTGAAGCCATGCTCAAAGGTGTTCCATTTGATATGATGGTAACATTGACAGACATGCAAGTGCATGGTGACTTAAATAAAAAGGCATTGCTCGCAGGCAAACATGTGTGGAGTGAAAAGCCAATGGCTAACACCTATGCAGAAGGAAAGGCATTGTTGGATCTTTCAAGAAGTAAAAAACTTCGGCTTTGGGGCGCGCCTGCTGTTGTAAACAGCCCTCAATTTGCATTCATGAGCAAAACGATCCAGGAAGGAAAGCTGGGTCATATCGCAAGTGCCCATGGACAATATGGACACACAGGACCAACATGGTCGGCATTCTTTTATGAAAAAGGCGGTGGCAGCATGCCTGATCTTGGTGTGTATAATATGGCAACTTTGACCGGCTTATTAGGCCCGGCAAAAACTGTGATGGCAATGCTGAGCATAATAAATCCTGAAAGAACTGTTGATGATAAAGGAAAAATAAAAGTGGAAGCAGAAGACAATGCGCATCTATTGCTTGAGCATGATAAGGGAATCATCAGTCACGTGATGTGTGGTTTTAATTATTTTGATCCGCACGGGCATGAGGCAGGTACACAATCTCTTCATTCCATTCAAATCTTTGGTGACAAAGCTAATATGCGATTGATCGGCTATGATTGGGAAACCAACGGAGTTGTACTCGATGATTCTTGGACCGACCCGCCAAAACTACTGTCAACCGACAAAGGCGGCTATGAATGGCAGGAAGGCGCAAGGGTGACCGGTGAAAGTATCGTAATGGGAACGGAACCAAAAATAAATGTTGAACATGCCCTGCATGTACTGGAGATCATTGAAGCTGCAAGAAAATCACAGCAAACTGGGACGCGTATCAAATTAAAAAGTAAATTTCCATGGCCCATTGTTAAATGAGTCAGCAATTAAAAAATAAAAACATAGTCATCATTGGCGGAACCACAGGCATTGGATTATCTGCAGCAAAAGCATTTCTTGAGGAGGGAGCAAAGGTGGTGGTAGCTGGAAGGAATGAAGAAAATGTTACGAAGGCAAAGATTGCATTGGGAAACAATGCGCAAGCCCTCTCAGCGGATGCAAGGAGACCCGAGACAGCAGCGAATGCAATTGATCTTTGCATGGAGAAGTTTGGAGGGTTTGATGGATTGTATCACGTGGCGGGTGGCAGCGGAAGAAAGATGGGCGATGGACCGTTGCACGAATTATCATTGGATGGCTGGAATAAGACGATGGAGTTAAATCTCACTTCCCTGATGTTATCAAACCAGGCAGCCGTTCGAAAATTCCTGGAACTAAAAAAACAGGGAACCATTTTGAACATGGGGTCTGTGCTGGGCTTTTCGCCATCCCCATTATATTTTTCTACACATGCCTATGCTGCGGCGAAATCAGCTATTATTGGCTTTAGCAAAGCCATCGCGGCTTATTATGCAAAACATAACATTCGTGTGAATGTGATCGCGCCGGCATTGGTTGAAACACCAATGGCGGAAAGAGCAGCCAATGACGAAAACATTCTATCATTCATAAAAACGAAACAACCTTTAGATAGTGGAAGGATAGGCGAGGCCGATGATACCGATGGACTCGCTATTTATTTTATGAGCGACCAGTCAAAGTTTACGACAGGACAGGTAGTAGCTGTTGACGGAGGCTGGAGCATATCCGAGGGGCAATATCGCATTTAGGACGCTATTTGAAAATTGAGCATTGAAAATTGATCGTTGAGTATTCATCCCTATATGACTGATCTGAAAATATTCAATAATCAACGCTCAATATTCAACGTTCCAGATATAGAAGATTGTACAAAATGACATAACTATAAAAAAATCACCTTTTCTCGGTGCTCCCTCACCGGGAGAGTTAGAAGGGCTGGCAGATTTATGAAATTTGCAATTGGAATAGATTTAGGTGGCACCCGCATCAAAGGAAGCGC
>Ga0163162_10001663_pt1 | contig 20846 bp, 22 predicted proteins | sample S55metaG_FD_115310 | JGI IMG/M metagenome (GOLD analysis project Ga0163162, IMG submission 115310) | Switchgrass rhizosphere microbial communities from Kellogg Biological Station, Michigan, USA - S5-5 metaG | ecosystem: Host-associated > Plants > Roots > Rhizosphere > Soil | place: USA...
CCGTTCAGCGCGCACGCCGCACTGGTGCCCGACTTCGCCGGTGCCGGTTTCCTGTACGGCACCGTGCTGCTCTACCTCGTCGGTGTCGAGACGCCGTACAACATGGGTGCGGAGTTCCTGTCGGTGCGCAGGGGCGGACCGAGGATGGTGGTGTGGGGGTCGATCGCGTTGGTGATCATCTACCTGCTGACCACGTTGGGAACCGTGATGGTGCTGCCCGCCGATGAGATCGATCCGGTCACCGGGGTGATCGGGATGCTCGGAACGGCCGCACCCAAGGGTGTGATGGAGGTGTGCGCGATCGTCCTCGCGTGCATCGTGTTCGTCGCGTTGATGTCCTACCAGGTCACCTATTCGCGACTGATCTTCGTCTCCGGACTGGAGCGTCACCTGCCGCGGATCTTCACCCACCTGAACCCCCGCACGCGCAACCCGGTCACCGCGGTGCTGATCCAGGGCGTGCTGTCGTCGCTGATCCTGGTCGGGTTGTATTCGCAGAGCAGTATGGCCAACGTCACGGTCTTCCTCCAGGGCGGCCTGTCCATCGCGTGGCTCATCTCCGGGTTCTTCTTCCTGTTCCCGGTCATCCTGGCGCGCAAGAAGTACGCCGACCGGTACGCCAGCGAGAAGTTCTGGCGTATTCCCGGCGGCATGGTCGGCGTGTGGATCACAGTCCTCGTCGGCACACTGGGCACCATGGGCGGCATCTACTACTCGTTCGCGAAGTCGTGGATCAAAGACGTACCGGACGGCACATGGATGGTGTGGACCGGCAGCATCGCGGTGGGCATGTTCCTGCTCGGCGTGGTCGTCTACATCTTCGGCCGCCGGGCCGCGCACAAGACCTCCGCGGAAGACGCACTGGCGCATCTCGCAGTACTCGAGTTGAAGGACGAAGCCAAATGACGATGGAAAGCACCGTGCCGAGCACGGATGCGATTGACAACGCGTCGCGGTATCCGCTGGATCCGCTGACCGGTGCGGAGATCGAAACCACCGCGACGGTCATCAGCGAATCCGAATATGCCACGCCGACACTGAAATTCGTGATGATTCAGCTGGCGGAGCCGGACAAGACCGCGGAACTGACCTTCGAAGGCATCGTTGATGTGCCCAGACGGGCGTTCGTGACCATGTACGACGGCGCGGCCAAGCTGGTCTACGAGGCGGTCGTCGACCTCGGCGCGCGTGTCATCGACTCGTGGAAGTCGGTGCCGGGCCGCTTCCCGTCCTACCTCGTCGAACACATGACCGGCGTGGAAGAAGTGGTGCGGGTCGATGCTCGCTGGCAGGAGGCGATGCGTAAGCGCGGTGTCACCGATTTCGACCTCGCAATGATCGATCCCTGGCCCGCAGGCTATTACGGCAACCAGGATCACTACGACAACTCGCCGCTGATCTGTCGCCCGCTGACATTCATGCGTGCCGCGCCCTCGGAGCACGGCTACGCGCGACCGGTCGAGGGCCTGATCGTCACCTTCGATCTCGACGCCATGAAGGTGATCGACATCGAGGACCACGGGGCGGTGCCGTTGCCGCCAACTGCGGGCAACTACGCCGAGAAGTTCATGTTCGACGAGAACAACCGGCCGGCGTTCACCGAGTTCCGCGACGGCGTCAAGCCCATCGAGATCACCCAGCCCGACGGGCCGAGCTTCACCGTCGACGGCTGGAAGGTGCAGTGGCAGAAGTGGTCCATGCGGGTGGGCTTCAACCCGCGCGAGGGCATCACCCTGCACGAGGTCACCTACACCGATCGCGGCGAGACCCGGCCGATCATCTACCGGGCATCGCTGTCGGAAATGGTGGCGCCGTATGGGGATACCGCACCGACGCACTGGAACAAGAACGTCTTCGACATGGGCGAGGTCGGGATGGGCTTCTCCGCCAACCCGCTCACCCTCGGTTGCGACTGCCTCGGCGAGATCTACTACTTCGACGGCACGGTCAACGACTCCTCTGGCCACGCGGTAACCATCCCGAACGCGATCTGCATGCACGAGGAGGACTACGGAATCTCGTGGAAGCACACCGATTTCCGGACCGATGAGGTGGAGGTGCGCCGCGCGCGCCGGCTGGTGATCTCGATGATCTGCACCGTCGGCAACTACGAGTACGGGTTCTTCTGGTACTTCTACAACGACGCGTCGATGGAGGTGGAGGTCAAGCTGTCCGGCGTTCTCACCACCGGGGCGGTCAAGGACGGTGAGCAACCGCGGTGGGGAAAGCTGGTGGCGCCCAACATCTACGGTCCGAATCACCAGCATTTCTTCAACTTCCGCCTCGACATGAGTGTCGACGGCGCGGGCAACAGCGTCTACGAGGTCGACTCGATCCCCGAACCCGACCCTGAGCTGAACCCGCATCGTAACGCGTGGATTACGCAGGACACGTTGGTGGCGTCCGAGGCCGACGGGGCGCGCGACTGGGACTGGTCGAAGGGCCGCTACTGGAAGATCACCAATCCGTCCAAGAAGAACGAGTTGGGCAGCCCAGTGGCGTACAAGCTGACGCCGAGGGAGGTTGTGCCGGTGATGGTGCAGGAGGGCTCGTACATCTATGACCGGGCCCGGTTCGTGCAGCACAACCTGTGGGTGACGAAGTACGACCCTGCGGAGAGGTTCGCCGCCGGCGACTACATGTACCAGTCATCCGATATGCAGGGCCTGCCGCAGTTCATCGCCGACGACGCGCCGCTGGAGGACACCGACGTGGTGCTCTGGCACACCGTCGGCGCGCATCACGTTGTGCGACCGGAGGACTGGCCGGTGATGCCGTGCGCCTACACCGGATTCCACCTCAAGCCGGTCGGCTTCTTCGACGGCAACCCGGCGTTGGACATCCCGCCATCACCGCCGGCGGCCTGCCACCATCACTAGCCCCGACGCACCGGAGTCAGCGGTGGATCGCCGGCGAGGACGGCCGCCGCATTGTCGATGGCGAGGATGCCCATCGCATCGCGGGTCGCCTCGCCGGCACTGGCAATATGCGGGGTGAGAACGAGATTCGGTGCGTCGAGCAGCGCGGGATTGACGTGCGGTTCGCCTTCGAAGACATCGAGTGCTGCGCCGCGGATTTGACCGGAGTGCAGCGCATCGACGAGCGCCGCTTCATCGACGACGCCGCCGCGGGCCGTATTGATCAGGTACGCAGTCGGTTTCATCGCCGCTAACGCCGTGGCATCGATCAGGTGGTGCGTCTCGGGCGTGAGTGGCGTGAGCACACTGACGACGTCGCTCGTCGCCAGCAGTGTGGACGTGTCCACGAAGGCGACCCCGTCCTCTTCGGTGCCCGGCCTGCGGCTGCGCGCGGAAGCCACGACGGTCATGTCGAACGCCTGGGCGCGTTTCGCGACGGCGCGGCCAATTCGCCCGTAGCCCAGAATGCCCAGGGTCGCCCCGGCGCTGACGTCGAGCCCGACCAGCATCCGCGGTCCCCAGACCCAGGGCTCGCGGGACCGTAGGAAGCGGTCGCCCTCAGCCACTCGGCGAGTGGCGGCGAGGATGAGGGCGAAGGTGTGATCCGCGGTGGCGCGGTCGAGAACGCCGGGGGTGTTGGTGACTGTCACACCGGCGGCCTCGGCGGCATCCAGGTCGATATTGTCGTAGCCGACAGCCACATTGGCGACGACCTTCAATTGGTCTCCGGCAGCTGCAAGCAGCGCGGCATCCACCCGTTCGGTCAGCGTGACGACGGCGGCGCCTGCGCCGGCGATGCTCTCTTCCAGTTCGGCACGGCTCGGCGGGTCTTCGTCGCCGACCCGCACTTCGACGCCGAGCGACTTCAGATGCGCCATGGCGCGATCGGTCAACAGGCGGGAGACGTAAATCAGGCTGTCGGCCATTGCGGCTGTCCTATCGCTAGATCGGATCCGACCCCAGGGCGGCGAGTGTTCGCTTGAACTGATCGCGCTCCTCGTCGGTCATGTTGACCATCAACCGGTTCTCAGCGGCCCGCACCCCGGCGTCGGTGCGCTTCAGCAAGTCCGCCCCTTCGCGGGTCAGTTGAGCGGGCAGCGACCGCCCGGACGCCACGCTGGCAGGCCGCGTGACGAGCCCGCGCTCCTCGAGCCCGCGCAGCACCATGTTCATCGCCTGCGGCGAGACGCTCAGTGCGCGGGCCAGGTCGGCGTTGGTCTGTCCCGGGTATTTCGACAGCACGCGCATGCACAGGTATTCGGGGAAAGCCACTTCCAGCGGATCGAGGACGGCCGCACTGACGTCGGATTTCAGCGCAAACATCACCCGGCTCAACAGGTAGCCGAGCGGCTGGTCCTCAAACGACTCACTCATATCAAGTATATTGACACATATCAACTAGATTGATATACCGGGTATATGACCACAACACCATCGCCATCACAAGATTTGTTCGAAAACGCGTACAAGGGCGAGGCCCCGGAGCTTGGACTCGGAACCAAGCCGCCATGGAGTATCGGTGAACCGCAGCCGGAGATCGCCGCGCTCATCGAGCAGGGCAAGTTCCGCGGCGACGTCCTCGACGTCGGGTGCGGCGAGGCGGCCGTCGACCTTTACCTCGCGGAGCGTGGCTTCACCACCGTCGGCCTCGACCTTTCGCCGACCGCCATCGAGCTCGCCACGGCCGAAGCCGTCAAGCGGGGTCTGACCAACGCCAGCTTCGAGGTCGCCGACATCAGCGCATTCGGCGGATACGACGGCCGGTTCAACACCATCGTCGATTCCACTCTCTTCCACTCGATCCCCGTCGAAGCCCGCGAGGGCTACCAGCAGTCGGTCGCGCGCGCAGCCGCGCCTGGGGCGTCGTACTACGTGCTCGTGTTCGACCGCGCCGGACTGCCGAACGGCCCGGCGAACCCCGTCACCGAAGACGAACTGCGCGAGGTGGTGTCCAAGTACTGGACGATCGACGAGATCCGGCCGGCCCGCATCCACGCCAACCTGCCGGACAACATCGACCTCGAGGGGCAGCCGATGCCATTCGGCGACGTCCGCGACGAACCCAATGGTCGCAAGTCCGTCCCAGCCTTTCTGCTGACCGCACACCTGTCCGAGAGCTAACCCGCGACGCGCCTACCCCATGGCGGCTTTCGGAGCCGCTATGGGGCAGGATTAGGGGCGATCTCTTGCGAGGACCCCGAAGGAGTCGGATGGCGGAGCCAGAGCTCAGCACCAACGGCGTCGAACCACCGCCGATCCGGCCGATGTACTCCCGCGTGCTGCTCAAGCTCGGCGGCGAGATGTTCGGCGGCGGCGAAGTCGGCCTGGACCCCGACGTCGTGCACCAGGTGGCACGGCAGATCGCCGAAGTCGTCCGCAGCGGCGTGCAAGTCGCCGTGGTCATCGGCGGCGGCAACTTCTTCCGTGGCGCTCAGCTGCAGCAGCGCGGCATGGAACGTACCCGCAGCGACTACATGGGCATGCTCGGCACCGTGATGAACAGCCTTGCGCTGCAAGACTTCCTGGAGAGGGAAGGCATCGCGACGCGGGTGCAGACCGCGATCACGATGGGGCAGGTCGCAGAACCCTACATCCCGTTGCGCGCCGTGCGTCACCTGGAGAAGGGCCGCGTGGTGATTTTCGGAGCAGGCATGGGGCTGCCCTACTTCTCGACTGACACCACCGCCGCCCAGCGTGCGCTCGAGATCGGCGCCGAAGTGGTGCTGATGGCCAAGGCTGTCGACGGTGTTTTCACCGCCGACCCGCGTGAGAACCCCGAGGCCGAGTTGCTCACCGCGATCAGCCACCGTGAGGTGATCGACCGGGGGCTGAAGGTCGCCGACGCCACCGCGTTCAGCCTGTGCATGGACAACGGTATGCCGATCCTGGTGTTCAACCTGCTCACCGACGGCAATATCGCGCGGGCGGTGGCAGGTGAGAAGATCGGAACACTGGTCACCTCCTGACAGGAGAAGGCCAGGCGAGCGAGAGCGACGGTAGGTCGCGCACGCGAGGAGCGAAAAGGAGCAGCGACCGTGATCGACGAAACCCTCTTCGACGCCGAAGAGAAAATGGAAAAGGCGGTGTCGGTGGCGCGCGACGACCTGTCGTCGATCCGCACTGGCCGCGCCAATCCCGGCATGTTCACTCGCATCACCGTCGACTATTACGGGTCGTCTACCCCGATCACCCAGCTGTCCAGCATCAACGTGCCGGAGGCCCGGCTGGTCGTGATCAAACCATATGAGGCCAACCAGCTCAAGAGCATCGAGGACGCGATCCGCAACTCCGACCTCGGGGTGAATCCCACCAATGACGGGAACGTCATCCGCATCTCCATTCCGCAGCTGACCGAGGAGCGCCGCCGCGATCTGGTCAAGCAGGCCAAATCCAAGGGCGAAGACGCGCGGGTCTCGGTGCGCAACATCCGCCGCAGGGCGATGGAGGAGTTGCACCGCATCAAGAAGGACGGCGAAGCAGGCGAGGACGAGGTCGCGCGCGCCGAGAAAGACCTCGACAAGACCACGCACACCTACACGAATCAGATCGACGAGTTGGTCAAGCACAAAGAAGGCGAGCTGCTGGAGGTCTAGTGGCCGATCAGCAAGCGACTCCCGTGGCAGACACTGACGCCGGCCCGACCGAGCCGCCCAAGAAGGTGTCCCGTGCCGGCCGCAATCTGCCGGCCGCGATCGCCGTCGGCGTGCTGCTGGGAGCGATGGCGATCGGCATCCTGCTGTTCGCCCCTCGGTGGTGGCTGCCGGTGTTGGCGGTGGCGATGCCGATCGCCACTCACGAGGTCGTCCGCCGACTGCGCGAGGCCGGATACGCACTTCCTTTGATTCCGCTGCTGATCGGCGGGCAGGCCATGATCTGGCTGACATGGCCGTATGGTCCGGCCGGGCTGGCGGGTGCATATGCGGGAACGATCGTGGTGTGCATGGTCTGGCGCCTGGTCGGGCAGGGGCTTCGCGAGCAGCCGGTGAACTATCTGCGCGATATCTCCGCCACGGTGCTGCTCGCGACCTGGGTGCCGTTCTTCGCCAGTTTCACTGCGCTGTTGCTCTTCCAGGACCACGGTGGTGCCCGGACGTTCACCGTGATCGTGACCGTCGTCTTCGCCGATATCGGCGGCTACGTCGCCGGAGTGTTGTTCGGCAAGCACCTGATGGCGCCTGCCATCAGCCCGAAGAAGTCGTGGGAGGGGCTGGGCGGCTCGCTGCTGTTCGGCATCACGGCGGCCGTGCTTTCGGTGGCGTTCCTTCTCGACAAGCCGGCCTGGGTCGGCCTCCCGCTGGGGCTGATGCTGGTGATCACCGGCGTGCTGGGAGATCTGGTCGAGTCGCAGGTCAAACGCGACCTCGGGATCAAGGACATGGGCACGCTGCTCCCCGGTCACGGGGGCATGATGGACCGGATCGATGCGATGCTGCCCTCGGCCGTCGCGGGCTGGATCGTGCTGACGCTGCTGGCCTGATCGGCCGGGTAAGTTCTCGCGCATGCAGCTCTCGTGCGCCCTGGTTACGAACGTCGATTCCCCGGAACTCGTTGTGAAGGCCGAGCGTCTTGGTTACCGACGGGCCTGGCTGTACGACTCGCCCGCGATCACGTCGGACGTATGGATGGCGCTGGCGCTGGCCGCGCAGCGCACTTCCACGATCGGTCTCGGGCCCGGAGTGCTCGTGCCGAGCCTGCGTCATCCGATGACCAATGCAGCAGCCATCGCCGGACTTGCCGCTATCGCCCCTGGCCGGGTGGCGGTGGCCATCGGATCGGGCTTCACCGGGCGGTACACCTTGGGAAAGCGGCCGCTGCGATGGGCCTTCGTCGAGGAGTATGTGACGGCGCTGCGGGCGCTGCTGAGAGGCGAGACCGTCCAGTGGGACGGCGCTGCGATCCGTATGTTGCACACTGATGGCTTTTTGGCCGACCGGCCCGTCGACGTCGAAGTGCTGATCGGGGCCGACGGCCCGAAGGGGACTGCGGTCGCCGAACGGGTCGGCGATGGAGTCTTCGCGGCCGGGGTTCCGAATCCGGCCGCGGCGGGGCGGCCTTACTCCCTTCTCCAATTCGGCACCGTCCTCGACGACGGAGAAGACGTGCACAGCCGCGATGTCATGAACAGAGCGGGGCACGGTCTAGCCGTGGTGTTCCACGCCTTGTATGAACGCGGCGGCGCCGACGCCGTGCTCGGTCTACCGGGCGGGCGCCAATGGGTGGACGCCATCCAGGCCATTCCGGCCGCGGAGCGTCACCTCGTCACCCACGAGGGCCACCTGGTGCGGCTGACCGCGGTCGATGAAGAGGCTGTTGCGTTGGCGGCCGATCTGTTGCCGCAGTTCACGTTCACCGGGACCGCGACACAGTTGCGTGATCGGGTCGCCGAGTATGGAGCAGGCGGGGTGACGGAACTCGTCTATCAGCCGGCAGGGCCCGACGTCGCGGTTGAGCTTGGCCGCATGATGGACGCCGTCGGCGATGTGACTGGACGCTGACGCTGCTGGCGTGACACTCGCGCGTTCAGCCAGCAGGCTGCCGCGCCGACGACGAGGCCGAGCGCAATCCCGACATCAGGTCGTTGCCCCAACATCAGCCACGACAGCAGTCCCGCGACCGCGGGGATGACCGCGAACAGCATCGCGACCGCGGCGGCGCCGAAGTTGTTGATTGCCCGCACGTAGAGCGTCATGCACATGGTGGCGTTGAGTAGCACGACGGCCGCGACGGCGCCCGCCGCCTTCCACGGGTCGTGCACGGTGAACGGCATGACCATGGCCAGCACGGCCACCGGCAGCAGAGCTACGGCGTTCTGTAGGGCGGCGGTCGCGCGGAAGTCGACGCCGGAGCAGAACCGTTGCTGGTAGACGCCGCCCGCGGCGAGGCTGAGCAACGCGACGAGCAGGAGCAGCACGACGGTGTCGACCCCGCCGATGGTGATCAGCCGGCCTGCGCACGCGGCCAGCACCGCGACGACACCGAGTACCAGTGCGCCGACCCGTGTCCAGGTCAGGCGCTCGTCGAGGAACGCCGTCGCCAACAAGGCGGTGACGACGGGATTCATCGAGATGATCACGGCACCCAGCACGGCGGGCGCCCCGTGCAGGAGCGCCAGGTACAGGCAGATGAACTGCAACGCCTGGGTGAGCAAGCCGGTGACGAGGACGTGGGCGAGGGTGCGGCCAGTGGGCCAGGTCACACGCGTGATCAATGCCCAGGCGGAGAGGATCGCACCTGCCAGCCCGAACCGGAAAGCCAGTACCGCCATCGGCGGCATCGCTGAAACAGCAAGCGCCCCAATGGGATACCCGAGCGCGTAGAAGAACGTCAGATTGGACGCGGTGCGCAACGGCATCGGGGGCATGGCCACGGTTCCCATAGTTGCGACCAACGCCTGTCGTCGCCAATCAATTTCGGCCATCCCGGGATGAGATACTGACGAGACATCATGCCCACGTCCTTGCCCCTGATTTTCGACGCTCCGCGACGCGCCATGCCGCCGCGGCACCTCGCCGACCTCGACGAAGCGGGCCGCGCCGCCGCCGTCGCCGACCTGGGACTTCCGGCATTTCGGGGTAAACAGCTGGCCAACCAGTACTACGGCAGGCTGATCGCGGATCCGCATCAGATGACCGATCTGCCCGCCGCCGTGCGCGTCCAGGTGGCCGACGCGTTGTTCCCGCGCCTGCTCGACGCGGTGCGCGAGATCGAGTGTGACGCCGGCGAGACGCGAAAGATGCTGTGGCGGGCGATCGACGGCACCACTTTCGAGTCGGTGCTGATGCGCTATCCGCAGCGCAACACGGTCTGCATCTCCTCGCAGGCGGGTTGCGGCATGGCGTGCCCGTTCTGCGCGACGGGGCAGGGCGGGCTGACCCGCAATCTGTCGACGGCGGAGATCCTCGAACAGGTGCGGGCTGCCGCCGTCGAGTTACGGGACCGCGACGGAGATGGGATCGTCGGCTCGGCGCGCGGTGGCCGCCTGTCGAACATCGTGTTCATGGGCATGGGCGAACCGCTGGCCAACTACAACCGGGTGTTGGCGGCGGTGCGTCGCATCACCGCGGCGCCGCCGCACGGCTTCGGGATCTCGGCGCGGTCGGTGACCGTGTCGACGGTGGGGCTGGCGCCCGCGATCCGCAAGCTCGCCGACGAACGACTCGGTGTCACGCTGGCGCTGTCGCTGCACGCGCCTGACGACGAACTGCGCGACACGCTCGTCCCGGTCAACAACCGGTGGAAGGTCTCCGAAGCGCTCGACGCGGCGCGGTACTACGCCGACGTGACCGGGCGACGGGTGTCGATCGAGTATGCGTTGATCCGCGACATCAACGACCAGCCGTGGCGGGCAGACCTTTTGGGCAAGCGGTTGCACGGCGCGCTGGGACCGCTGGCGCATGTCAACGTGATCCCGTTGAACCCGACGCCGGGCAGCGAATGGGACGCCAGCCCGAAGGCAGCCGAGCGCGAGTTCGTGCGGCGGGTTCGGGAGCGGGGAGTGTCCTGCACTGTGCGTGATACCCGTGGCCGCGAAATCGCCGCGGCCTGTGGGCAATTGGCGGCCGATGGGCTGACCGCGGGACGGCGCGGGGTCCCAGGGGCATAGATGAAATTGCCCGCGTAGCGAGCGACAAACGGACCTACAGCCGGGTTCCCCTGAACCACAAGGGTTTCGCCGAGACGCGCAGGGCCATCACACGGTTGTAGATCCGGTACTCGGTCCCGCGTGGCACGAACCCCGGGCCGTAGAGGCCTCGCGCAAGTCGACGGACTCTGCCACGCCGTCGCTCCCAGCGCAGTGCGTCCGACACGTGTTTCGAGGGCCGCCCGCCGATCTCAAAGCCCTGCCACTCCAGCGACTTGATGAGCTCGTCGACGGTCGTTGGGCCGTGTTGCAAGAGGTACATCGTGAGCGCGTAGCGGAGCTCGATGCCCTTCAGTTGGTGCCTGGTTTCCATGGCCGAACCGTGGCAGGCGCGTCTGACATGTCAGGGGTTGTCGCTCGCTACGCGAGCAAATTCACATATGCCCTTGCGGAGCGCCCGCCGGCGCGTTGACGAACCACACGTTCTCCTCGCGGAGATGACGGCTTCGCCACCCGTCGGGTGTTCGCACCAGTTCGTGGTGGTAGTAGCCGCCGCAATAGCTCATCTCCGCCATCCCCGGCAACTGCATCGGGTTGTAGAACATCGCCCGCACCTTCGCGGTATCGCCGTCGACGTCGCTTTCGATGTTCGTGATGTAGTGCATGCTCCACGGGATCACCCCGAAGTTCGCCGCGAACCAGTCGACGACCTCATCGCGGCCACCCACGACAGCGCCCGCCGACGAGTAGTCGATGTGCGCGTCGTCGGTGAACACCGAGCGATACAACTCCCAGTCCTTGGTGTCGACGGCCCTGGCATACCGGTACAACAGGGCGGCGATCGCGACCTCGTCCATCACTCCGGCTGATTCACGGCGCCGCCGTGTCCGGCATGCCGATCGTCTTGGCCTCGAGGTATTCCGTATAGCCCTCCTCGCCGTTCCGATAGCCGAGCCCGCTCTGCTTGGTGCCGCCGAACGGGCTGCCGATCCCGAAGTGGCTCTTGCCGTTGATCGTCACGTTGCCCGTGCGCATCCGCTTGGCCACCTCGAACGCCCTATCCACGTCGGCGCTGCTGACCTCACCGGACAGCCCGTAGATCGTGTTGTTCGCGATCGAAACAGCATCGTCGTTGCTGTCGTACGGCGTCACGGTCAGCACCGGGCCGAAGATCTCCTCCTGCGCGACCTGCGAGTCGGGATCAACGTCGGCCAACAGCGTCGGCTGCACGTAGTAACCCGTCGGCAGGTTCTCAGGGATGCCGCCGCCCGTCATCAACCGCGCGCCCGAGTCGAGACCGCTCTTGATCAGCCCGAGCACCTTCTGCCGCTGCGTCTCGCTGATCTGCGGCCCCTGCATGTTGCCAGGAGTCCACGGGTCGCCGACCGGGAAGTTCTCCATGGCCCCCTTCAGGATGGCCAGTCCCTCCTCATAGCGGCTGCGCGGCAACAGGATCCGGCTGGGCAGGATGCAGCTCTGCCCGGACATCACGCACGCCATCATCGCCGCCAACGGCAGCGCCGAATTGAAGTCCGCGTCGTCGAGCACGATGTGCGCCGATTTCCCACCCAGCTCCAGCAGCGTCTTCTTCACCCTCGGAGCGCCGGCCGCCAGGATCGCCCTGCCGGTCGCCGTCGAGCCGGTGAACGTGATCATGTCCACCCGCGGGTCGGCCGACAGCGCGGCGCCCACCTCGTTCGCGCCTGCCACCACAACGTTGAACACCCCCGCCGGGATATCGGTCTCCTCCGCGACGATTCGGCCGTACTCGCTGCCCGACCACGGCGTGAGCTGCGCGGGCTTGAGTACGACGGTGTTGCCCGCCATCAGCGCGGGCACCGTCTCCGCGATGTTGAGGTACAGCGGCACGTTCCACGGCGTGATCGCGCCGACGACACCGACCGGCTCGTAGTGGATCTTGCGCCTGGCCGGGCCCAGCGGCGTCTCGTGCACCCCGTTGTCGACGAGGTACTCGAAGGCCCGTCCGTGCTCGGCCCAGTGCTTGACCTCCTCGATCGGGCTCTCGATCTGGCTGCCCGTCACCGTGACGGGACAGCCGACCTCGGTGATGAGGACGCGCCGCAGCCGCTCCTTGTTGCGTTCCAACGCGTCGTGCAGCTGGGTCAGGCAGTGGTAGCGGAACTCCAGATCGCGCGACCAGTCGGTCTCGTCGAAGGCCCGGCGTGCCGCCCCGACCGCGCGCGCCATGTCCTCGACCGTTCCATCAGTCGCCTGACCTGCCACCTGCTCGGTTGCCGGATGGACGACGTCGAATGTCGCTTTGCTGCTTGTGATCTGCAATTCGCCGTCAATGAGCATCCGCTCGTCACCGGCGAGCACGCCGGATTCAGTCTGCACTCCCGTCATGGGAGACAGCTTTACAAACTATTGGCGAAGTGTCACCCGTTCGGCTTGATCCCGGCGGCATGGCGAAGCTGCGCGAGGAATTGGTCGCCATCGTCGCTGCGCACGATGTAGTGCGAGATCGCGACCCGGATCGCCGTCGCGGCCCTGACCGCCCCGTGCGGCCCTGGCATCAGCTTCTGCAGGCGCGCCCGCATCACCGGCATGACTCTGCCCAGTTGGGCGATGACCACCTCGGGCTCGATGTCGACCACCCGCACCCCGGAGTACGACTGCTGGTACTGCACGATGAACCGCAGCGCGGCGTCGAGTTTCTCCGTCCCTCGCAGGCCGGACGTCGCCCGGCTCATGCCGGTGTCGAACATCTCGTGTTCGAAGACGCCGAACGCGTCGAGCAGTTCACCCTTGGAGGCGAACCACCGGTACAGCGTGGGCCGGGAGACACCGGCCTGCAGCGCCACCTCCGAGAGGCTCAGCTTCGTCTGGCCGCTGCGAGCGAGCACTTCCGCGGTCGCGACGAGGATCCGGTGCCTCGTCGAGGTGTCCTCAACGCCTCCGTATGTGTCGTGTAGCGGTTCGTTCACGTCCCCCGACCCCAATCCTTTGCTCCAAATGATCCTAGATGGTCGATCACAGTGACTTCGCCAGCAACGAGACCGTGTCGAGGTCTTCTAGTGCGGCGACACCGCGGCGAATGCCCTCCATCGCAATGTCCGCCGCCTGCATACCGCCCATGCCTGCGGTGATCAGCGCCGCGACATACGCGTAGAGCGCGCCTTGTCGGTAGCGGCGCCACAGCTCGTCGCGGTCGAGTTCGGGACCACCCGCGCCTGCCAACACCCGGCGGTACTCGTCGAGCAGTTCGCGCTCGCAGACCTGGCGATCCGCGGTGGTCATGCTCGTGATCAGCGTGTACGCCAGTTCGCGGCTGGGGTGGCCGCGCCGCACGGCCTGCCAGTCGAGCAGCCCCGCCTCACCGTTTCGGAAGTAGACGTTGCCGGGGTGTGCGTCGCCGTGCATGACCGTGTGCGGTGGCGTGTCGATGAGCCGCGCCACCGCGCGGTAGTTCTCGTCGATGAAGCGGCCGTTGTCGACGGGGATGTCGGTGCGTTCGGCGAGGCGCCGGGCGGACGTCTTGAGCAGGAGACCGACGAGCAGCGAGGTGCTGTCGGCCGACGCGGTGTACAGCCAGCCGGGCACGCGGGCCCAGAATGCGGCGTGCAGACGGGCGAGCAGCTCGACGATCGAGGCGGCCTGGTCCTTGCTCAACGGATGCAAGGTGTCGGGGAACTCGCAGTCGTCGACCGCCAGATCCTCCAGCACGAGCACGAAGCGGCCGGTCAGTGGGTCGACCGCTGACCCGTAGGCCGTGGGCAGGCCTTTCAGTTCCGGCGAAAGCTCGGTGTAAAACCGGGTCTCGGTTGCAGCGAGACGGCCCAGTTCGCCCATCAGCCGGGTGGCAACGGTTTCGGCGGGCATCTTGACGAAGACCGAATCGGGTACGCCGTCGCCGGTGAGCGCGAGCCGTGCTCGCGACGACGTGCCCGCGTCCCCGCCGATCATCGACACCGACGTCACTTTGCGCCCCATGATCTGCGAGAGCGCCTTGGCGTCGAGATCGCCGACGGTGCGAGGCAGTGATCGAACGCGGCCGACGACCGCGTCGGTGGCGATACGTTGTATACCGCGGCCCAGATGCGACGCCAGGCCGACGATCGGCGGAACCCGATTCATCCCGCCATGTTTACAAAACTGGCGCGAATTGTAAAGTGGCTCCCGGAAGGGGTGATGATGGCCGGACCGCTGGAGGGCATCAAGGTCGTCGAACTCGGCGTCTGGGTAGCCGGTCCGGCGGCCGGCGGAATACTCGCCGACTGGGGCGCCGACGTCATCAAGATCGAGCCGCCTGACGGCGATCCCGCGCGCATGTTCGGCAGGATGCTCGGCATCGAGGACGGCCTCAGCCCGCCATTCGAGATGGACAACCGCGGCAAGCGCAGCATCGTGCTCGACCTGGCGACCAACGGCGGTCGCGCCACGACATACGAATTACTTGACGGCGCAGACGTTTTCCTGACCAACATCCGCCCAGGAGCCCTGAAGCGCACAGGTTTGGACTTCGAGACGGTGGCGACACGCAATCCCCGGCTGGTGTACGGCCTGATCACCGGGTACGGCGAGAGCGGGCCCGACGCCGGCCGCGCTGCCTTCGACGTCGCGGCGTTCTGGGCACGGGCCGGCCTGGCGCACCTGCTGACCCGGCCGGGCGACACGCCGCCGTTTCAGCGCGGTGGCATGGGCGATCACATGGCGGGAATGACGTTGGCCGGGGCGGTTTGTGCGGCCCTGGTAGCGCGAGGAAGTACGGGGAACGGGCAGTTGGTCAGCACCTCGCTGTACCGGCAGGGTGCGTACACCGTCAGCTTCGACCTCAACACCTTCCTGATGACGGGGCATTCCATCGCGATCGGCCAGCGCGAGACCATGGGCAACCCGTGCATGAACAACTACACGGCAGGCGACGGGCGGCGGTTCTGGATCGTCGGCCTGCAGGGCGATCGTCATTGGCCTGCGCTCTGCCGCGCCGTCGAACGGCCCGAATGGCTCAGCGATGAGCGGTTCGCCACAGGACGGTCGCGCGCCGCCAACGCGACCGAACTCATCGGTGATCTTGACGCGATCTTCGTGGCCAAACCGCTGGACGAATGGGCGAAAGTCTTTGCGACAGAGTCGGATTTCTTCTGGGCGCCGATCAACTCCATCGAGGACGTCGTGGCCGACGAGCAATTCCACGCGGCGGGAGGCGTGGTGTATGTGCCGGACGGAGACGCTGGCGGACCCATGGTGGCGACGCCTGCCGATTTCCACGGCACGCCGTGGGAGCCGCGCTCGGCCGCGCCGCGACTCGGCCAACACACCGAGGAGATTCTCGCCGAACTCCGAAACGCCACCTTTACACATTAAGGCAATACTGTCACGCTGTGCGGGTGACGGTGGAGTTGGAGGCGGTCGCTCGCGCGGACGTCGATTTGACCGATGGCACCTTCTACGCAGGCCACTCTCACACCGCCTACCAGTGGATGCGCACCCACCAGCCCGTGTTTCGCGACCGCAACGGCCTGGCCGGCGCAGCCTCGTATCGCGCGGTGCTCGATGCCGAGCGCAATCCCGAGCTGTTTTCCAGCGCCGGCGGCATCCGTCCCAATCATGTGCCGCCGATACCGCAGATGATCGACATGGACGATCCCGACGTCGGCGGCGCAAACTCGTCAACGCCCGATCTTCGGCTGGCCACCGACGATGCACTGCCGTTGCGGCCTGCGAACCTCGTCAGCGGACTCGACTCAATGCCGGTTGTCTTCACACCGACCAAACCACTTGGCGCAAGCACATGTTCAGCGAGGAGTTGACGACGAATGGCGATGAAAGACATCGGCCCAGCTGCTCGGCGCTGACGAGGGCCTGAACCACCAGATCGTCGACACCTTCGCGACGCTGTCGCAGACCGACATGGCGTGGACGGAAAAGATCTGGGCGTCGATAGCCAAGACCGACGGGTCACTGCAGGTGGACTTCGGCCTCGGGAAGTACCAGAACCGAGGGATCATCGACGGCTTCGGTGGCGTATCCCGAGGCAAGGAGCAATGGACAGTGCGGGGCAGCCGTGAGTTGGCCTCTGCGCCTGAGGAATCCGCGATCGGGCCTATCCATCTCGAAATCGTCGAACCGCTCAAACAGATCCGGTTCCGGCTCGAGCCCAATGACGTCCAGCCGATCTCGTTCGACATCGTGTTGTCCGCCGTGACGCCGCCGTTCTTCGAGGAGCGCAACCTGGTCCGAAATCGCCGCACGGGCAGGATCGACGTCGACGTCATCCGCTACCACCAAGGTGGTTGGGCGTCAGGAACAGTGACGGTCGACGGCGAGACCTTTGACGTCAACCCCGACGAGTGGTTCGGCTTCCGCGACCACTCCTGGGGAGTTCGGCAGGCGATCGGTGTGCCACTCACCGACCTCATCCCATCGCCTGAGCTCCCGAAGGGCATCCGCGGCGGCATGAAATGGTCGCCTGCGTTCTTCCGGCGTCCGGACGGAACGTATTACGAGACGGCCATTTTCATGGTCGAGGGAGCCTGGGAGTACAGCTCGGCCTACATCAACGACGCGAACGGCACCCAGACGCCCGTCCGCAGTGTGCGCCCGCGCATCAGCTACGACACCCGCACTCGCTTCGTGACGGGCGGCGAACTGCTGATCACGATGGAGTCCGGTGAGGAACGTGTCATCGAGGTGGAAACACTCGGCGACTCCGGCTTCTTTCTCAAGACGGGCGGCTACGGCGCATGGGAGGGCCACAAGCACGGGTCGCGGAAGGGCGCGCTGCACGTCGACGGTGAGTACATCGCGGACTGCTGGAGCGACGAAAACCTCCCCAAGCTGGGGCAATTCCGGGACACGCCGATACGTGTCCGCGACAGCGACGCCGTCGGCTACGGGATCATGGAAAGCCTGATCGGCGGTGTATGGCCCGAGCTCGGTCTGACCGAAGAATCCGACTACAAGGTCTCCTACACATGAGCGAATCGCATGACAAGCTGACGGCCTGGCTGCGTACGCAGCTGCCAAATCACGACGTTCGGATCGAGGGGCTCGATCGCGTCGAATTCGGACACTCCGCGGAGATGATGGTGCTCACTATCGTGACGGGTGGCGAGCGGCGAGATGTCGTGCTGCGCTTGCGTCCCCGCCCGCCTGCGCTGCTCGAGCCGTACGACCTGAGAGCGCAGTTCGGCATTCTACGGGCGCTGGACGACACTTCGGTGCGGGCACCGCGTGCGCTGTGGCTCGAAGAGTCCGGCGACGTCCTCGGACGGCCGTTCTTCGTCATGGAGCGCGTGGCCGGGGAGGTGTACGAGATGGCGGCTCCGCAGGATGCGACACCTGAGCGCATCCGGCGCATGTGCCTGAGCATGGCCGACCAGCTGGCGGCGATCCACACCGTCGACCTTTCCGCAACGGGCCTCGACTCCCTCGCCGAAGAAGCCACCCATCTCGACCGCGAGCTCGACCACTGGGCTGGCGAAATGCACCGAGTCCAGCGCGGATCGCTGCCTGCGCTCGAGCGACTGCTGGAGGAGCTTCGGGCAACCAAACCTCAACCCTGTCCGACGGTGACGCTCGTTCACGGCGACGCCAAACCCGGCAACTTCGCGTTCGTCGGTGATGAGGTCAGTGCCGTGTTCGACTGGGAGATGACGACCGTCGGTGATCCGCTCACCGACATCGGCTGGATGGAGCTGCTTTGGATGCAGCCGGTGGGCACACCAGTCACCCGTCCGCGCCGACGATCGATGACTTCCTCGCGCGCTACGAGGAAGTCTCTGGCATCAGTACACGCAATCGCGAGTGGTATCGGGCGCTTAACGCGTTCAAGATGGCGGTGATCTGCCTGATCGGATCCATGCTGTTCGACGACGGAGTCACCGACGATCAGCGTTTCCTCCTCAACGCGCACGGCATTTCGCTGCTCACGCAGGTGGGGTTGGCCGATCTCGGGATCTCCGAGAAACTGGAGGACGGGCCTGTCATGCCCCGTGACGAACGCATCCGCGCCCTGCAGGCGGCGCACTAGGCAGCCCCGAGCCGCTCCTCGAGCAGTCCGACGGCGTCGAGGTCCTCGATGGCCAGCGTCGTAGTCGTCATCGCCGCCAGGGACACGTCGATCGGTTGCCATTGCGAGCCCATCGCCGCCGTCGAGGCTGCGGCGATCCACGAGTACACCGAGAACAACCGGTACAGCTCGTGGACGGTGTGCTCCTCGAGCGTCACGCCGTGCCGCGCCAGGCCCGAACGGTATTGCGCGAGTAACGATTTCTCCTCAGCGCGACGGGTTTCGACCGGAAGCGAATTGCACAGGAAGTACGCGACGTCGTGCACGCCCGGCCCGCGCCCCGCGACGGCCCAGTCGTAGAAGCCGGTGCGGCCTGAATCGACGAACAGGTTTCCACCGTGGGTGTCGCCGTGGATCAGCGTGCGATCACCCTCGTTGAACAACGCGATGATATCGAGCGAACGGGCCCCGTACAGTTCGCCGAGCCGACGGAAGACCGGCGGCATGTCCGCGGCGAACTGATCCAGCGCCGAGACGATGAATTGCACTCGGCGGACGGCGGTTTCGGGATCGTCGGGTTTGCGCCGCATGCCCGACGGGGTGCGCAGCCACGATAGATCGCGGTGCCGATACGCGGCGTGCAGCGTCGCCAGTTCCTCCATCAGCGAGTCGGCGACGTCGAGGATGTCGTCGTCCGAGGGGCGCAGGAAGCGGCACCCCGAGGCGTCGAGATCTTCTAGCACCATCACGAATGCGCCCTCGGCCGCGTCAGAGTCGGCGTGCCACACACGGGGCGCTCGCACCGGAAGCTCATTGCCCACGGCGGCGTACAGGCGGGCCTCCGCCACCCCGAGGCCGATCTGCCGCAGGAACTTTCGTTGTTGTTCGACGAACGGCTGCAGTTTCACGAACAGCGTGTCGGGCACGTCCGACGACGCGGTGAGCCTTACGCGGGCGCGCCCTGTGGTGCCGGAATGGGCGTCGAGGATTTCCACGCCCCCGACCGGGCTGTCCAGGATCTCGCTGAACCATTCGGGAGTGAGGTCCTCAACGCGCGCCGGAATCGTCATGACGTGCCTCCTGGCGCGAAGTGCTTCACGCGCGCGGCGTGCCGAAGCTGATTCAGGAAGTCGTCGTCATCGTCGCTGCGCACAAGATAGTGCGAAATCGCCACGCGGACGGCGGTCTCCACGGCGATGGCGGGGTCAGGCCCCGTCGCGAGGCGCTCCAGCCTTCCCCGCATCAGCGGAATGACCTGCGACAGCCGCTTGATGACCTGCGCGGGTTCGATGTCGATCATGCGCAGGCCGGGATACGACTGCTGGTACTCGACGATGACTTGCAGCGCCGCGTCGAGCCTTTCGTCATCTGGAAGGCCCGCTGTCGCCCGTGCAACAGCGCGTTCGTAGAACTGCCGCTCCCAAATGACGAACGCATCGAGCAACTCCCTCTTCGATGCGAACCAGCGGTACAGCGTCGGCCGCGACACGCCCGCCTGCAGCGCGACCTCGGACAGGCTCAGCTTCGTCATGCCGTTGCGGCCGAGCACCTCGGCGGTGGCGGCCAGTATCCGCTCCCGCGTCGAGTGGTCGGCTACGGCTAACGCTTCCTCCATCGCCATAGCTTTACAAAGTTTCGTCGAAGTGTCACGCTGATTCTGTGACAGCGGCACCGGTGCAGGCGCGTGAGTACAGTCCGATGGATATCACCTCCCACGACTTCTGGAGTCAGCCGTTCGCGGTGCGCGATGAGACGTTCGCGCAGCTACGGGCCGGTGATGGGCTGACCTGGCACCGGCCGTTCCCGTCGATGTTTCCCATGGAGGAGCCGGGCTACTGGGCGCTGACGCGACGCGCCGACATCGCCTACGTCAGCCAGCACACCGAGGTGTTCACCTCGGCCCAGGGTGTGGCGCTCGATCCCATGCCCGCCGAGATCCAGCATTTCGCGTCGTTCTTCCTGACGATGGATCCGCCGCGGCACGCGACCTACCGGCGCCTGATCAGTTCGGCGTTCACGCCGCGAAACGTGCGTCAGATCGAAGAGCAGATCCACAAGAGCGCCGTCGGCATCGTCGACGATCTCATCGGCGCAGGCGACATCGACTTCGTCGAAGCCTGTTCGGCCCGGCTGCCGATGCTGACGATCATGGAGATGCTCGGCGTCCCAACGGCCGACCAGCCGGCCGTGGCGAAGGCCGCCGAAAAGCTCTTCGGGATGAGCGACGACGAGTACAGCAGCATCGAACAGCGGGCGCAGGACACGGTCAACGAGATCATGCTGCTGAACACCACCGGTCAGGAACTGGCGAAGTTCCGGCGCGCCAACCCCGGCGACGACCTGATGACGAGCATCGTCAACGCGGAGGTCG
>Ga0163162_10001664_pt1 | contig 20846 bp, 16 predicted proteins | sample S55metaG_FD_115310 | JGI IMG/M metagenome (GOLD analysis project Ga0163162, IMG submission 115310) | Switchgrass rhizosphere microbial communities from Kellogg Biological Station, Michigan, USA - S5-5 metaG | ecosystem: Host-associated > Plants > Roots > Rhizosphere > Soil | place: USA...
GACATAAAGGTAATAGATCATGTTGGGCGTTTCCGCCATCTCACGCAGGCGCGAAAGAGCTTCACCCACCGTCAATTCTCGTGGCAGAGTGACGAATTCAGTGGTCATCAAACCACCAGCGGTGTCGTCAGCGTAAGGCAGTAACTCAGCTACGTCGGCCTGTTCGTCCTGTTCCATCAAGCCGAGGAGTTCCTCGGCCTTCTCTTCAGGGAGATCACCCAGCACGTCCGCTGCCTCATCCGGCGACATCCACTCGAGGATGTCAGCAGCTCGCTCCTGATCCATGTCTCCAAGAATCCTGGCCTGCTTTTCGGCAGCCATCTCTTCGAGAGTTTCTGCCGCAGTTTCGTCGTCCAGCGCTTCGACCACCTCTGAACCGTGATGGTAAGAGAGCGCTTCGGCGAGACGGGCTATTTCGACCGGGTGTAGTCGGGCCAATTTATCGCTGGATGATTTGAGCTGCACAGTTGCGGCGTCAGTCGCGAGAAAGCCTACGTCGGCCCAGTCCAGTACCTCAACAGGCGTTTTGGTTCCTACGAACCCGACTGGTGCAAGGCGCCGCCAGAGCCCTTGCAGACTAACGTCGGCTCCCGTCACACGCCAATCGCCGGCTGCTTCGATTATCTGAACGTCATTAACACGCACTACCCGTTTGCCATCTACGTCTATCAGTTGCTTATCTAACACATCGCGGGCCAGTAGGACCTCGCTTTCCCGGCGGACGAATGGGCGCAGGTCCAAAATGTCCGAATTTAGTCGAGCTCCTTGTTGATTTAATTCAGTTATTCGCCAGCGAGACAAAAAGAAATCACGACGGCGATAACGGGCTACGAGGCCACTAACCGGCGGATGCTCATCTTCGCCGAGACGAACAATTACGTCTTTTATCGTGGCGACACGTTCGCCTTCGAGATCGCGGATTGGACGACCTAATACCTGCGACAAATAGAGCATCGACTAAACCACCATGATTTGATTGAACTAAAGCATCATAGCATGACGGACGCGGAGGCTCTGAGATGGGCCAGAGTCAGGAACGGAGTCATTAGCACACTACAGTAGCGTGTGGCTTGCGACGTCACCATGATTGCTAATTTTGAACGGGCCACGCTACCGTGTAGTGGTACTGACCTGCCGCTTTCGGAGCAAAGTCCTGGCAGTATCGAGAGCGGCATCGCGGTGATCGTAGATGTCCCGTCGAGAGTTTGCGACAAGCACATTTGGTTTGACGCCCGTACCTTCCAATCGTTGGCCTGCTGGAGTGCGGAAATCGAACTCGCTCACGTCAAGGATGCCGCCATCAGGTAGACTATGTCTGCTCCGAATAGCGAGCACGCACCCGCAAGTGTTAGAACAGATCACGACCGCGCGACCCTTAGTTTGAAATGTTGCGGCCATGATCTCCGCAGCACTCGATGTGGCTTCACTGGTTAACACTACCATCGATATATCTAGTTGTTTTGTAGAGAGAGCAATTTGGGTTCGTCTGAGCAAAGTCGAGAGTTCGAACGAAGCTCCGGAACGATCGGCAAACACGCCCAGACTGATTCCGTCAGGAAGAAACAGCGAAGCTATATCGTTCATCGCCTCTGCATCTCCGCCGCCGTTTGTTCGCAAATCAAGAATTAAACTTCGTGCATCGCCTACCATCTCCGGTAATGAACGCGCGAAGTCCAGAGCGATAGGTTGTGTGAAAGTGTCGAGCTTAATGACGGCTATTCCATTCTTCCGAAAACTCGAGAACCCGAGTTCCCGCTGTGTCCAATAGCGTTGTAGCCTCGCCGATTTGATCTGATTGCTGCTAGTCTGCCACCGAAGTTCTACCGCCGTGTCAACTGGTCCATCGAGAATGGCGGCGATTGCGCGATACCGGAGCGAGTCGTTTATTTTCGATCCATAATCTTTTAAACGTGTTTCCAGGAGGTCGTCGACTCGAGTGGAATTCACGGTGAGTAGAACATCGCCCGGTTTGATGCCGCTGCGAGCTGCTTCAGACTTGCTGTCTACGTTAGTTACAGTTGGCTTACCAGCTACCTCACGTATCGTTAGACCAACCGTAATAAATTTTGGAGTCCACCAATCGAATTTATTGTCTGGTGAATAAACCCGCGTGTGCGCATCCTTCAAAGGTGCAAGCATTTGGCGTAGCACTTCGTAGAGTTGCTCAGAGTCTTGCGCTTTACCGGCCGCCTCGCGAAATGGTGTGCGGCGGCCCTCCCAATCAAGTCCGCGAAAAGTGGGATCGTAGTAACGCTCCTCCACTGTTTCCCAAACATCGTCAAAGACGGCTAGTCTGCCTGCGATCGTAGTTGCGGAGACTGGTCGTAATCCATCTAAAGGAAGCGGAAGCGAATGTCCTGAGGAAGTGAACCAACAGACAAGTGCAAAGAACAGTACCAATACCGTCGTGAGCACGCGAGATGAACTACTGCTTCGCATTGTTGGTGATTTCTAACTTGAAGGTTTTCTGAAATTGTAACGAAGCAAGACTCTTAGCGGAATTGCTTTGCCGTCACGCTGCGCTGGGAAAAAATGAAGCTTGCGAACGGTAGCGATAGCGGACTCCTCAAGTCCAAAGCCCGCCCAGCGAGCAACCTGGATTTGGGCTACTTCTCCATCACTTTTAATTTCAACCAGCAAATCAATTGTTGCTTCTACTTCGGCGCTCGCAGCAGCCTCAGTGTATTCAGGTCGGTAACGCGTAAATGGTCGCGGTAGACGCAGACCGTTTTGTTCGGCAGCTTCGTCATCGTCCGGGGCGATTTCAAATGTTTGAGTCTTGGCCGCTTCGTTGGTCCGCATCTGGTATTCGTCCTCGATAGCACGCCTGATGGCTATCTTGACCTTATAGAACACGTCTTCAGCTGAAAGACGTTCCAGTAGTTTCTGTTCGGCGGTTTCGCCGGAATTACTCCGTTCGCGTTCATGTGTCCAATAGACCAGGCGTCCGGTACGTGAACTAACTATAAAAAGCTTGCAATAGGATTCAAAGTAAAGAGGTGTATCAGACGAACTTCTGCGAAGCGTTTGCGCATCTCCGAGAATATAGAAGTCTGTAGCCATGGCAACTCCCAGATCGCGCGCTTCTGCCAACGTCATGTTCAATGAACCAGAATAGCCGGTGCCCTGGGCGGCGGAGCGACTTAGATCTGGATCGGCTACGAGGAACTCGGTAGACGAATGAAATCGATCCCTTATTTTTTGGGCAACGTTCACGGCAATCGAACTCTTACCAAGATCGAGAATGCTTATTGTTTTTTGACCGTCGGATTTCTGAGCAAGAGTTACAGCTGGACTGATGAGGAGTAAGACAAGAATCAATTTGATGAAGCTGACCATTGCATTTAACCCCTGATGGCTCCGAGCTCAATTGCTTCGTGTGGCGCTCTCTCTTTTTCCGCCGCTGCCGTGATACAACGAGTACACCTCATTCTTTACTTCCGCAGGAAAACAAATACGGTGTAGCTCGTAAGCATGTTGCAAGCCCCTCACGACGTTACTAACTTCGCTAATCTCCTTGATCTGGGGATGTGAATATCCTGTTTCCACAAAGATTCGAGATTTGGGTTCGGTGTTGTCTGATGCGTAAAAGTTATAATAGGGAACGTCGCTGGCGCGGTCCTCAATGAAGTAATAGTTGGGATCAAATCCAGCCCGAGCTACCGCCTCCTGAGCGAGAGCCAAAAACTCTGAACGTTCGGCGAGTGGCAGATCCAGATCAATTGCCTTAAAGAGGTGTCGCGTTATGAACCGTCGACTGAGATCGCTCAACACCTGATCGTTTGAACGCTGCCATTGCTTCACATGAAAGACAAAATCGGAATCGTCGATCTGCAGGTGATCCCCAATCGACAATGGTTCGCTACTCAGTATTTTGGCAAAGGCTGTTCCGGATGCGTGCCAGACTTCTTCACCTTTTGCATATAGTTCAAGGGCACGACGAATGATCGATCGCAAGACTGCTTCGGCAGATCTCAGCGTGCGATGAAAGTAGACCTGCCGAAACATGTAGTAGCGCGCTTGCAGGTATTCTTCGACCGCGTAAACTCCGCGTGCCTCAACGTAGATTCGATCGGCAGATTCATCAATGGCGATGGCGTTAATGATCCATTCCAGATCGTAGATTCCGTACTTCGCTCCAGTCATCAACGAATCTCGCAGCAGGTAGTCCATGCGATCGACGTCGAGTTGTGATGAGACGAGTTGGGCCAACGCTGCCGGTTCAAAGGTTCCCCTGATTACTGAAGCGACTCGGTCTGGAAGATCGGCTGAGTGGGCGCGCAACAGCTCGCCAACCTCAGTTTGGTTACTCGATACGATCTCCATGGTCCATTGCTCGTGATGAAAGTTCATCACCTTTTCCATGACATGCGAGAACGAGCCATGGCCCACGTCGTGCAGAAGAGCTGCCGCGCGAGCAGCGGTGCGGTCTGCCGGTTGAATTTTGTATCGCTCTCGCAGGCGATCGAGCACTCTCGTCATCAAGTGAAAAGCGCCGAGTGAATGCGTGAAACGAGAATGTTCGGCGCCCTGATATGTATAGAGCCCAAGTCCCAACTGTTTGATTCGTCGGAGTCGTTGAAATTCGAACGAGTCGATCAGGCGAGTCATCAACTCGCCTTCATCAGTGTCCGTCTGTAGGCGAATGATGTTGTGGACAGGATCGCGATAAATGCGTTCAGCCATTCCTGAATGTTAAATAACCGCAAATCTCGTCTAAGGCAATCGTCGGTGCGGAAAACCTCTTTGACGGGACCATCGAGAATCCAAATTTGCCCTCAATTTAAACCGGTTGGCCAGGTCGACTTCTGGCGGCCTTGCGGTTGAAATTTCTGGATTTTCCCATTTTTTTTGATCGGATGCGTCATGCCGCATACGTAGATATGGAGTTTATCCAAGGATAGTAGCAGGTTTTCACTGATAACAGGTGCGGGCATAGCATTTGCCAAAACCTGCCCCGCGAGGTCTCCACAAAGCCACTCGTACGGAATTCTTTGGTGCTGCCATTAAAAAAAGGGTAATAAATCCACAGGAGGGGGCTGCACCGTCTTCTAGTTCAAGAAAGGAAAGCAGAAAATGAAGAATGTCTTTAAGTTTTTAAGCTTGTCAACGTTGTTTGTCTGCTTATCGCTGTTTACCGGCAGCGTGTTTGCACAAACATCAACGACGGGCTCAATTGAAGGCACAGTCACCGATACGACCGGTGCTACTGTTCCCGGCGTATCGATCAGAGTTACCAGCCCGAATTTAATTTCAGCGCAGTCGGCGACCTCTGATGATAACGGCCGTTATAAGATTCAAAATTTGCCGCCAGGACGTTATAACGTCCAGGTTGAGGCAGTTAAAGGATTTGCTAAATTTGAAAAGACTGAGGTTGAAGTAAATCTTTCGCGTAGCTCGGCAGTTGAGATTCAGTTGCAGCCAGCGGGAGCTGTTGCCAGCGTCACGGTAACCGATACGACGGGTGCCGCGGTTGACGTAACGAACAACACTACCGGCTCGAACGTTTCGACTGAACAGTTCTCAAACTTCCCCACTCAGCGTACTGTGCAGTCCCTGTACAGCATTGCTCCTACAGTTGCTCGTTCGGGTCTGCGTGATGCATCCGGTCGTGACCGTGACCCATCGGTCGCCGGTTCGTCTGGTCCCGAAAACAACTACATCCTCGATGGCGTTAACACCACTGACCCGGCATTCGGCGGATCAGGTGCGAACCTTCCATTCGAGTTTGTGCAGGAAGTCGAAGTTAAGACCGGCGCTTACGGCGCAGAATACGGTCGCAGCACGGGTGGTATTTTCAACGTCATCACCAAAAGCGGTGGTAACGAAATCCACGGTGATGGGTTTGGCTATTTCACCACGCAGGGCCTGGTGCGAGAAACCAAACAGTTTTCATTCCAGGGATCAGCCCCCAACGGCTTCTCTGAATTCGATGGTGGCGTCGACATCGGTGGTCCGATTGCCAAAGATAAACTCTGGTTCTTCGGCGCTTTCAATCCCCAACAGCGCAAGAACTACTTCCTGACTCAGCAGTTCCACCAGGAAGTGAACAACAAGATCACCACGCCGTTTTATTCCGGCAAGGTGACTTGGGCCGTCAACACAAATAACACGGCTACGTTTTCAACGTTCGGTGACTTCACCAAGCAGGAAGGCTTCCTTTTTGGTGGCTCCGGCTTTGGTGCAAACCCGGACAGCTTCCATGGTGAAATTCAGACTGGCGGTCATAACTACATCGCTCGCCTGAACTCAACCATCAACTCGAGCATGACGGGTGAGTTTGCGTTTGGCTTGCACTATCAGCGCGCCAACACGATCCCGCTTCAGAGTCAGCTACCGGTGCCGCTTGTTACCGACAATTTCGCAATCGTGAATGGTTCGGGTCAGGTTTTGACTCCAGTCAATACAACTTCTCGTCTGCCAAATAACAACTTCATCGCCTTCGTCGATGGTCGCGGTGGCTCACTCCAACGCAACTTTATTCGACAGGGATTCGGTCTGTTCTCAAATCAGGACCGCAACCGCGTCGAGTTCTCTGCCAGGATGCAGAACATCTGGAGAAACCACACGGTCAAGTACGGATTTGAGTACGGTCGCAATATCTATAAGATCAACACGATCTCAACCGGTGTGCCGACCGTCTTCCCGGATCCAAACAATGTAACAGGAGGCGACGGTAACAACGACACGATTGGTTTCCGCACCACAAACAACTTTGGTGTTTGTACAGTGCAGGGTACCAACATCGCATGTCCAGCCGGTGGTTTGACATCGCGTGTTGCACAGCTGATTGCCGATGGTCGCATCACAGGATTGACCACCTCAACAGTGAGTGGGTTAACCGCGGCTCAGTTGCAAACCAATCCATTTCTCGTTCTCTCGAGCGTTCGCGTTCGTGACTTCCGCCTGATCGCGCCAAGCACTTCCACAAACATGGAAGCCTTCTATGTTCAGGACGATTGGAAGGTTACGAGGAATCTTCAAATCAATCTCGGACTTCGTTGGGACTATCAGCAAGCTTATGGTGCCGACGATTTCTCTTACCTGAAGCTTAACAACTTCATGGATAACTCCGCTCCCCGGTTAGGTTTCACTTGGGACTTCACTGGCAAGGGTAGAGGCAAGATCTTCTTGAACTGGGCCAAGTACGTTGAAACACCGCTTCCGCTCGACCTTAACGTTCGTGCCGGTAGCGATACAACCCAGACGGACAAGAACATCAACGTCTCAACACTCAACTCGCCTGCCAGCTCTTATGTCGTTGCTGACATCGGCAACCTCGGTGCTACCCATACTCCAATCGACCCGGAACTTAAACCCCAGGACGTTAAAGAGTGGACCGGTGGTATCCAGTACGAAATCAAGAGCGGTCTGACTCTCGGGTTCCGCGGTATCTACCGTTATCAGGGCCAGGTAATTGAAGATGGCTCGTTCGACGATGGCGATACCTACTTCTTATTCAATCCTGGCAGACGAGGCCACGGTGGCAGTTCCGTCACCACCGAAGATCTCGCTTGCGAAGATGCAAGCATCGGTTGCTTTGGTCATGCTCGACGTTACTACCGAGCTCTCGAGTTCACCGCTACGAAGCGATTTGCTAATAACTATCAGTTCATCGCTTCTTACGTTTACTCAAGCTTGATTGGAAACTATGAAGGTTTGTTCCGCAATGACAACGGTCAGTCAGACCCCAACATCACCTCGTTGTTCGACCTGGTGAGCTTGCTCAAGGGTATGTATGGCCGTCTGCCAAACGACAGACCACACCAGCTGAAATTCGATGGTAGCTATCGCACCCCGTGGAAACTCAATATCGGCGGTTCATTCAGAGCCCAATCCGGTATTCCATACAATGCGCTTGTGCCGCACCCGGTTTACGGCAACAACGAAGGTTTCTGCGTTAATGGTCCTTCGCTGAACGTCTGTCACCCGCGCGGTACCGCTATTGTTCCCACCGTTACTGCCACTCAGCCGGGCTTCCCGAATGTAGTTGACAGCATCGGTTCAAACCGAACTCCGACAACCTTCAACCTGGACCTGAACGCCTACTATCCGATCAAGTTCGGTGAAAAGCGCGAACTCCGGTTCCAGGCTGACTGGTTCAACGTGTTCAATTCACAGCGTGCGATTCGTCTCGACGAAACGTTCCTGATTAACAGCGGTATTCCAGGATTGGCGGGCAGCACTTTGACGTTCGACAATCCATTCTATGGTTCGGGCACGATCTTCCAGTTCCCGTCATCGCTGAGACTCGGTGTGAAGTTCACGTTCTAACTACTTTGACATCTATGAATCTTCACGATTCATAGACTGTAATTTGACAGGGAGGGACGCTCGCTTAGCGTCTCTCCCTTTTTTCTTCTGGATAGTCTATTATCCCAGTACCCCTAGTCTCTCTAAAATGCGACTTGAGTTTCGATCAGTGTTAGGAGTCGCCATGAATCTCTCTCCAGATAAATACAGCAGGACTCTCTTCGGTTTACTCATAACTGTCTCAATGAGTCTTGTAGTCCCAAATGTGCTTGCTCAAAGCGGCGGAGGAGTCGATCAAACAGGTACCGGAGGTCGGCACACAATCCAGGGTCGTATTTACTTTCCCTCCGGACGTCGGAACGATGTTCGGATAAAAATAAGACTCGAAAGCTTCAATGCCGGCGAGTTGTCGGTGCTCTCCGATCCAAATGGGTCGTTCGTGTTTCGCGGTCTTGAGCCAGGCAATTACACCGTTGTCGTTGATGCAGGTGACCCCTATGAGCTGGCTCGCGAGTCAGTTTATATCGATACCGACGGCTCAAACTCCCGTCGCGGTATAACGCTGCCGCCAGTCGCTCGTCTTTACAGTGTAGACATTAGTCTTAGGTTAAAGAGAGAAGGCGCCACTAAGCCCTCGGTTGTAAATGCTGCTCTGGCAGCACTGCCTGATAATGCCCGAGACCTTTATCGCAAGGCCGTGGACTCGATTCAGGCGGGCAATACAGCTAAGGCAGTTGAGCAACTAAAAGCCGCGATTGCCAGTTATCCGCAATTCCCCCTCGCCCTGAACGAGCTTGGAGTGCAATATCTGAAGTTGGGCCAACTAGACAAGGCTGCCGACGCTTTAAAAGAGGCAGTTAGACTTGTACCGGAAGACTTTCTTCCCCGGTTGAATTATGGAATTGTTTTATTGAACCAACGGAAGTTCCCCGAGGCCGAAGAGCAGCTCAGAGTAGCTACAGGTAAAAATGGCAACGCGGCCACTGCGCACATGTATTTTGGCATCGTGCTCGCGGTGCAGCGTAAGCTCGATGAAGGCCAACGTGAGTTAGATCTGGCGATTGCTTCGAACTCGACTGATGTTGCGCTCGCGCATCGCTATCTCGCTGGAATTCACCTTGAGAGGAAAGCTTATAAGCAAGCTGCCGAAGAACTGCAAAAATATCTGGAACTCGTCCCCAAGGCTCCAGATGCTGAAATCCTCCATCGTAAGATTAAAGAGTTAAGAAGTAAGAAGTAGTTGGACCGATCAATATCGCTTTTATAGCTAGCGGTAATTAATTACAGCAGAAAGGTGACAGTCTAATGGCCTTGTTGAAGAATAAAGCGATCGGTATTTTGGCGCTCTTAAGTCTAGGCATATTTGGAGCGAGTTCGGCGCTCGCTCAGGGTGGCGTTGGCAGTACTCGCGGTCTACCCGATTCGGCAGCCGGTATTCATACAATCCAGGGGCGAGTTTATGGTCCTGATGGCCGCAGAACTGGCGCTGGAGTGATTGTAAAGTTGGAAGGCAATGTAAATGGAACTCGTACCATCGCTACCGACAGTGACGGCAGTTTTGTCTTTACTTCTTTGCCCGCTGCTGAATATTCGCTGATCGTTGACGGAGGCGATCAATTCGACATTCTGAGTCAACCCGTCACGATTTATGGAACCACCGGTGGGGTGGGAATGGGACGCTCAGGTCAGACGGTTCAAGTTGATCTGCACTTAAGAGCGAAAGGTAGCGCCGCTGTTGAAGCTAAGTTGTTCGAAGGCGCTCCGAAGCCAGCTGTCGACCTTTACAATAAGGGCATGCAAAGCGTAAAGGATAACAATCCAAAGAAGGCAGTCGAACAGTTCAACGCCGCCCTCGCGATCTACCCAAATTTTATTCCGGCTTTAAGGAACCTGAGCACTCAGTACTTAAGTCTCCACGACATGGACAAGGTTGCAGAGATGTCGGAACGTCTTATAAAGCTTTCGCCGACTGACGCTCGTGGCCGTCTAAACCTTGGTATCGCGCGATACAACCAGAAGAAGTATCCCGAGGCCGAGACTGAACTCCGTCAGGCAATCAAGCTAACCGCTGCTGATCCTGCCGCTCATTATTACCTGGGAATGACTCTGCTTAGCTCGAAGCAGTATCAGGAAGCTGAGGCTGAGTTGGAATTGGCGATCAAGAATGGAGGCGACAACCTTGCGCTCGCGCACCGCTATCTGGGTGGACTCTATATGAGCTCGAAGAAAAATGAGCAGGCTGCAGCTGAACTTGAAAAGTATCTAAAACTCGATCCAAAAGCTGCCGACGCCGATCGTATTAAAGACACGATCAAACAACTTCGCAGTAAACCCTAACCAATTGATAATTATCAATTGAGAATTCTTAATCAGTTTGGGCTACCTTCTCAATTCCAGGAGGTGGCCCAACTTTTCTTTCTTAGTACGCAAATACTCGGCTGCGTCTTCTTCAGAATCGACTTCGATCGAGACTCTTTCAACGATCTTCAATCCGGCTTCTTCCAGTGCCTGCAACTTGAGTGGATTGTTGGAAATCACTTTAACTTTACAAAGCCCAAGATCGAACAGGATTTCAGCGCACTGTTTGTATTCCCTTGAATCGACCGCCAAGCCCAGCTGCTCGTTCGCCTCAACCGTGTCTGCACCCTGATCCTGCAGGGCATAAGCTCTGATCTTATTTAGTATTCCAATGCCGCGCCCTTCTTGTTGTTGATAGACAATCGCTCCGCGGCCCTCCTGATTGATCATCTTCATCGTTTCGTGGAGTTGTCGACCACAGTCGCACTTCGTCGAGCCAAAAACATCTCCAGTAAGGCATTGCGAGTGGATTCTTACCAACGTCGGGATATTTCGATCCATCTCGCCTTTATAGATGACCACGAACTCCTCGTTGCTGGTCAGAGATCGATAACCGGCAATCTGGAAATCGCCCCATTCGGTCGGAAGGCTTGCAGTTGCCACTCTTTCGACGGAGCGCGAGTCCGAGTCATCGCGGCATGGGGTTGATGATGACTCCTGTGTAACTGAATGTAACGCCATAGTTGGTCTTATCTTACCTCATTTGTTTTGTTGCGCTGATTATATGAGTAAGGATGATAGGGCCACAAGCGCACGCTCCAGCGCCAAAAGCCGATGAAAGGCGCGGCGAGCATGTTGCCGCTGGGAAGTTTAGCAAGCTAAACTACTCGGGATTTCGAGCTGCCGTTGCAGGAAGCCGTCCCGTTCAACCCCGAACTAATGCCTAACAACAACAACGAGAACGACTCGGACACTATTCAGCTTCGCATTGATCCGAAGCCGGCCGCAAATAGCTCGCGGGAACGTCGACCGGTGCTCGTTTGTTTACGCGGCGAGCTCTTAGCTACTCCAATACCCCTCGAGCGCGACGTCGTGACTGTAGGTCGCGCGCTGGAGGCTGACATCAGATTAAACGACTCCAAGGTATCGCGGCTTCACGCCAAGATCACCACTGAGTCAAATTCAGCTTCGAATGAAAATCTATTTCGCCTGACCGATCTTGGATCGACTAACGGTACTCATGTGAATGGTCGACCGATACGCGAGTCGCTCCTTAATAACGGCGATAAGGTGACGATTGGAGATCATCTATTTAGATTCGAGATGTTGGATGAAATAGATCGAGAGTTTCAACAACAGATCCATCGCCTGATTGCTCATGACGCGCTGACGGGACTGTTATCCAGCAAATCTTTCTTTGTCGAACTGCGCCGGGAAGCGGAACGAGCAGAACTCGCTACACTTCCGTTCTGTGTCTTGATGATGGACATTGATCACTTCAAGCTGATCAACGACACGTACGGGCACCTGGCGGGTTCCAGGACACTGCAAGATCTCGGTGTGATAATAAAAGCAGCCTTGCGGTCAGGTGATGTCGCCGCTCGATTCGGAGGAGAAGAGTTCGCGGCGTTCCTACTAGATGCGGATTATGCTCAGGCGATGGTTGCCGCTGAGCGAGTGCGGCGAGCAGTGGAGCAACATACTTTCTCAGCGCTCACTCCAAACACCGAGCAGGCGGAAACCTTTCACGTCACGATTAGCATCGGAGTAGCCTGTTACCCTGACGATGGCAAGGATCCAATACAGCTCATTGAGATGGCTGACTCCGCTCTTTATCGAGCCAAACGAAATGGTCGTAACCAAATTTGTGCTTATCGTCCGTCGCTGGCAGTAATGGAGAAACCGCTGCGGGCGCGCAAAGACTAGGCTTTTAGAACCATCTCTTTATGCAACGATTCCGGCAATCCGACGTGTAATGGTTCTGAAGCGGTACCCAGACGCCCTCAGTTTTCAGCAGCATTTTGGCAGGGTGGAGTTCAAGCCGGTGGCCGTGATTGTTTGCGGTTGAATCTTTCAGGCAGTATGCTGGTGTCCTCAGCACCAACGCCACTGTTGGCAAGGAATTATCTCTAGTGAACACTCTCAATCTAGCGTCTAAACCTTTTAGCAATCGCTTTCTGCCCTGGTTATTGACCAGTCTGATCCTATTTGTATCGCTGGTTGCCCTGGTCTTTATAGCCCGTGCTACGGCGAATAATCGCCAGCAAGCTGCAGCGCTTCAAGTCGAAATAAACGCGCTTAAGCAGAAAGAACAGGGAATGATTCAAGTCGCGGAACAGGTCAAGAACGACCTGACGCCAGACCAGCAAAAAGCCTTGCCTGCTGCTCATGTGTTAGTCGACCGCAAGCAGTTTTCCTGGTCGCGGTTACTGGCAGATCTTGAGGCCTCTTTGCCGGGTAGCGTAAGAGTGTCACGTATCGCGGTTCGTAATGTCAGCAAGCGGGGCGATCAAACAGTGGCGGATCTGGAGCTGGCAGTTTTTGCAAAGAGCCCCGAGGTCATTACCGCGATGATCACTGAAATGAATAAGGGTGGTGTATTCAACGCCGTTTTGAACAGCCAGAATCTGCAGAAGGGACGTGGTGAAACTGGTACTGAATATGAACTGGGTGTTGTCTATCAACCGCGACAGAGTTTTGCAATCGACAGAGTTGCCGCGTTAGACACTGCGCAGCGACGGGAGGAAGCCAAATGAGCGATGCTGTGTCCTCCAATCGCCGAAGCTTTCGACCGCAAGTAAGGAAACAGGTCAGCACATTCGCCTCTTCTCGACGGAGCAAGATGTTCGGCCTTGCGGAAATGGCGGGCTTATCCTTGAGCTGTTTGGTTCTTCTACTCGTAATCTTCAGCTATTTCTATTTTCTCGTTCCTGCCAGACACCAGGTTGAGGAGTTCCGATCCGATCGTTCACAGCGACAGACAAACGTTTCGACCCTGATTGGTGTCATCAACACCGATCAAAATAAGAAAGAGAACATAACGCGCATCAGCGCCAGCCTGGAAAGGTTTGAATCGATCGGCCTCCAGGACGAAGAGCAAGGGCGTATTGACCTTTATAAGGAACTCAATCAGCTGATTGTGAAGAATGGTTTGCGTAATACCTCAGGTCCTGCATACACGCCACTTGAACCCGTAGGCGCCAGGGTGAGTGCCGGGCGAACCGTGAGCACTCGTTGGCAAAGCGTCTATCCCGGTGTTGCAGTTTCCGTCACGCTTGAGGGCCCGTACCAAAGCCTCAGACACTTCATGCAGGATATTGAGAAAAGTAAGCTCTTTGTCATCATCAACGAGATTGAGTTACAGAGAGCAACCAATAACAATGCTCCAGTTACTGCAGGTGAGCCTGGTGGAACGAAATCGTCTTTGGTGAGTTTGCAGTTGAGTATGGCGACTTACTTCCAAAGAGCCTCCGGCGCGTCGACGGCTCAGAGCAGGTAGTTTAGGTTTATGGAATTCATCGACTTAAGTAAGCCGGGCGAGAAGAAAAAGGTCCTGTTGGCCGCTGCCCTGGGCTTGGTTGCGATTCTGTTTCTGTGGTGGACGTTCTTTGGATTTGGAAAGAGTAGTTCGAATGTGAGGCGTACGCCAACGGCTGCCGCTACAGCGTCACCAACACCCACTCCCGGAGGAGCGCAAGCTACGAACTCACCAAGTGGTGTGGTTGCGGAGATCGCCCAGTTTGCGGAAATTGTCTATCCGGGTTCGACTCCCAGCGTCGGCGAGCCAAATAGAAACATATTTGCCTACTACGAACCTCCGCCAAAAACAGATCCGGTAGCTACTGTCGCGCCCGCCACCCCAACACCAACGCCACCAGTGCTGTTGGCAGCGGTGAATCCCGCCAACGTTTATGCTAAGACTGCCGACTTTACGCTTGAGGCTTCCGGTGACAAGTTCACCCCTGACCTCCACATCTTTGTAGATAATAGAGAGCTGCCAACTAAATACATCGGGCCGCAACAGCTGGCCGCCACGGTTCCGGCAGCCTTCATTGCAAGTCCAGGGACTCGTGATGTTGTCGTGCGAAACCAGGATGGCCGTGTCTACTCGCTGCCGGTCAAAATCAACGTGGCCGCACCGCCGACTCCAAATTTTTCTTATGTGGGTATCGTCAGCACGGTCCCGCGCGTTGATGTAGCGTACTTACAGGATCGCTCGAGCAAGGACATTTTGAATGTACAACGTGGTGACGTCGTAGCCGGCAGGTTCAGGGTCACCAGCATCTCTGAAAAAGAGATCGTGTTAGTAGATACCTCGCTGAAGATCAAGCACAGCCTGACAATGACCGAGGGTGACAAGAATCCGACGTCGCCGTTGAACCGTCCAACACCGAAAGTTGACGCCGAAGATGACGAACCTTAACTCACCGACCGACCACAATATATTAGGGTCGTCTCACTCCGGCATGAGAGCGCCCACGGGGGACAGATCTGGCTCGGTGAGGTCGACTGAGGGTGGTTATACGCTCGTCGCGCTCCTGGCGATGATGACTATCGTGGCTCTCTTTGCGATGGCAGCGGCACCCAGAATCCAGCAACAGGTGCAGCGCGATCAGGAGCAGGAAGCAATCTTCAGAGGTGAGCAAGTTGCCGATGCGATACTTGCTTACTACGTGTTTCGCAATCAGCAGTATCGTGCGAATGGCGATCAAGCATTGCCAACATCCATCGATCAACTTATGGAAGGTATTCCAATTCCCGGTGGATCAAAGACGAGACAAATTCTTAGACCAAGCGCAACGTTTGATCCTATGAGTAGCAATCACCAGTGGCGTTTGGTCCATCCACGTTCGGAAGAATTGATCGATTTTCAACAGGCAGTCATGTTTTACGCCGGCAATGTTTTACCACCCGCTCAGGGCTATCGTGCGCAGATTCAACAGTTTGCAGTCCCTCAGCTGACTGCGTTGGTCAACACCGGCACTGAAGGAAGGACCTCTTCGGGTGCTAGCTCCGGCGAGGATTCGAGTGGTCCATTCGTCGGTGTCGCGAGTCGCAGCAAGCGAGATTCGGTATTGCATTATTATGGGATCGAACGACAAGAGCTTTGGATCTTCACTCCTCTCTTCCGCAATTAATCTTGGACCATCGCGGATCTTCTTCGCAACATCCAGTCACTAACTAGTCAGGCAGACGTGGAATTCATAACGTCTCGACTTCTCTTTTTCATTGGACCAACATGACGCGTCAGACATCTCCGGAAGTGAACTCGAGCGGAAGTTTTGCATCAACTCACGCACGAAGAGCGATACAAAAGGCGAAAAAATATTTGAGCCTCACAGTAATAAGTTATTGACTTCTGTTGCATTTACGTTTATATAGCAAGATGTTGTGCGCCGTTTACTCTAGCCCACAAGAACAAAGCAAGCACACTATCTTGTGGTCATGAAGAAAACAAAAAAACCTAATCTCGAAAGAAGGAGCACATAGAAGCTATGGCAACTAAAAAAGGTGGAAAGAAGGCCGCGAAGAAGGGCGGAACTAAGAAAGCCGCAAAGAAGGGCGGAGCCAAGAAAGCCGCAAAGAAGAGATAACTCGAACCAGCAGGTTAATATACGAACCTTCCACTGGCGCACACAAACTTCTGAGGCCCGCGGGGCCTTACAAAAGAAACGACGAGACCTTCAAGCGAAGCTCGTCGTTTCTTTTTGTTTTCGTTAAGCTCTTCAAGTAGAAGCACGCAATGGTCAGAGTAACCTTAGTCGAACCAGAGATACCTCCTAACACCGGTAACATCGCGCGCCTCTGTGCGGCGATGAATGTCCCGCTACACATCGTTGGCGTTACTGGATTTCGAATGGACGACAAAGCGGTACGACGTGCGGGACTCGACTACTGGCCTGAAGTCCAGTTACAACGTCATCACACCCTCGCTGATTTGCGCGACGCCCTGCCCGAAGCCCGACTGGTATATCTGACCACCAAAACAGATCGCAGCTATCTCGATTGGCGGTTTGAGGGCCGCGACTGTCTTGTCTTCGGCCGAGAGACCCGCGGACTCCCCGAGCAACTACTCAAGGATAATTGGGAAAATTGCCTCACTATCCCGATGGCTAACTCCCGCGTACGAAGCCTGAATCTTGCCACCGCCGTGGCCATTGTCCTTTCAGAAGCTCTCAGGCAAACAAAAGAGACACTGAACCCGGCAGGCCGGTAAAGCAGAGAATGCACTGCGATGGTAAGATGCGGTCGTGTTTTTAGAAGAGGAATGTGAGTAATTGATGAAACAGAGATCTGATATCAGAAATATCGCGATTATCGCGCACGTCGACCACGGGAAGACAACCCTCGTTGATGCAATGCTTCGGCAGTCTGGGACCTTTCGAGAGAATGAGCAGGTGCGCGATCGAGTAATGGACTCAATGGATCTTGAACGTGAACGCGGCATCACGATCATGGCTAAGAATACGGCTGTCAGGTTCCACGATATAAAAATCAACATAGTCGATACACCCGGCCACGCCGACTTCGGTGGTGAGGTTGAGCGCGTGTTGAAGATGGTCGACGGCGTGATGCTGTTGGTTGACGCCGCTGAAGGATGCTTGCCGCAGACTCGATTCGTTCTTCGCAAAGCTCTCGAGGCGCGGTTACCGGCAATTGCTGTCGTCAACAAGATCGATCGCAGCGACGCGAGACCAGCAGAGGTAGTAGATGAAATCTATGAACTCTTCCTGGATCTTGATGCCACAGACGAGCAGATCGAGTTTCCAATTCTCTATGCCATCTCTCGTGAGGGAGTAGCCAAACTAAAACTCGACGATCAGTCGGATAGTCTTCGGCCTCTCTTTGAACAGATCGTTAAGACGATCCCGGAGCCGAAAGAATTGCGGAGTGACTCGTTACAGTTGCTGGTCGCAAACCTCGATTACAACGATTACGTAGGACGGCTCGCCATCGGACGAATCTTTTCCGGTGAGATTAAGGTTGGGGATCAGGTTGCTGTGATGAAGCCCGATCGGTCGATCCAGAAGACGAGAGTTTCTCAGCTCTACGCGTTTGAAGGACTGAAACGAGAGGCAGTTGAACGAGCAGGTTACGGAGAGATCGTAGCTCTGGCCGGCATTGAGGATATCAACATCGGCGACACCATAACCTCGCTGGAAAGTCCTCAACAGCTTCCGGTGATTGCCGTTGACGAGCCCACCATCGCCATGATCTTCGGTGTGAACAACTCACCGTTTGCCGGTCGTGAAGGAAAATATGTCACTTCTCGTCAGGTCAAAGAGCGACTGGACAAAGAGATTCTCGGGAACGTTGCGATCAGGGTCGATGAAACTGAATCCCCAGAGCAGTTTAAAGTTTCGGGTCGAGGAGAATTGCAGCTCGCAATTCTGATCGAGATGATGAGAAGAGAAGGCTACGAACTGCAGGTTTCCAAGCCCGAAGCCATCACGCGTGAGATCAACGGTCAGACCTTCGAACCTATCGAAGCTGTCGTGATCGATTGTCCCGACGACTTTATTGGAGTCATCACGGAAGCTTTGGGCCGAAGAAAAGGGCAAATGACAAAGATGGTGAATCATGGCACCGGTCGTGTCCGGTTGGAATTTGAAACTCCTTCGCGTGGTTTGATCGGGTTTCGCAATGAGTTCCTTACAGAAACCAAGGGAACCGGATTGCTCAATACGATGTTTTTGCGTTGGGGGCCGTGGCAGGGTCCGATGCGTGGGCGCGCCACCGGGTCCCTGGTTGCAGATAGAACCGGGGAAACAACGACTTACGCTCTTTTTAACCTGCAGGAACGCGGCACACTGTTCAGTCGGCCGGGGATTCGAGTTTACGAGGGAATGATCATTGGTGAGAACGCTCGTGCCGTCGATCTTGACGTAAATGCGATCAAGGAAAAGAAACTGACCAATATGCGGGCCGCGAGCGCTGACGAAGCCATGCGGCTTGTGCCGCCCAAGGATCTTTCGTTGGAACAGGCTTTGGAATTCATTGCCGACGATGAGTTGGTCGAAGTGACACCGCAAACGATCAGGTTAAGAAAACGAATCCTACCTGCAAACCTGCGCCCTAAGCGTAAAGAGTCCGAGTAGCATGAGCAGCCAGGTTCCACTTCCTCCTCTGTACCCGATTACGGATACCGAATTATCAGGTCTATCGCACGCAGAACAAGTCAAGAGACTTGTAGCTGGCGGAGCAAGGCTCATTCAACTTCGCGAGAAAAGAATGAGTGCCGGCAGTTTTTACGAGGCCGCGAAGCCAGCCGTCGAGATAGGTCGCGAACACGGGGCAAGAATTTTGATCAACGATAGAATCGATGTTAGCCTGGCACTCGAAGCAGATGGGGTGCATCTGGGACAAGATGACCTCCATCCGGTCGAAGCCCGCAGACTTCTTGGCGAGCGTGCGGTCATTGGCTACTCAACGCACAGTCTCGAGCAGGCGTTAGAAGCTCTCACTTTTCCGATTGATTACCTAGCGATAGGCCCCATCTTTAGCACCACCAGCAAAGACAAGGCGGATCCTGAAGTTGGGCTTGAGGGCCTACGAAGCGTAAAAGCAGTGGTTGGACGCATTCCATTAGTTGCAATTGGGGGCATCACCGAGTTGCTAGCTCCGAAAGTCCGCGACGCCGGAGCCGATAGTGTCGCAATGATTTCCGGCATTCTCGTTCCTTCCACCCTTCTAACCCAACGCACTCAACAACTTCTCCAAACCCTATCTAACGCGTAAAACATATTTTACTTGCGTTAATTTTGTTTATGCGCGAAAATCTCGACGGCGTTTGAAGGGCCGATCGAGCTCTTCTCCTTTCCCATTCCAGGCTCGTCCCGTCGTCGACTATCGGTTTCCGGAGTTCCTAATTTAAATGAGTTTCTTTGATCTGCCGCCCATAATTGAGCGCATGCTGCTGGTCTCCGATAAGATCAGCGACCTTAATTTCTCCGTCGGACAATTACCTCAGGTCGAAATAAACGGTAAGCTCACACCTGTCCAGCCCCTCGGAATGCAAAAGCTGACGCCCTACCAGACTGAAATCATCGCGATGACTTTGCTGCATGGAAATGCCGATGCGGCCGAACGTCTCGTGCGATCCGGAACAGCTGACTTGAGTTATTCACTGCCCTCGCGCGCCCGTTTTCGCGTCAACATCTTTCAGCAGCGAGGCGTCTACTCGATTGTGATGCGTGTTATACCCACCGACATTCCGACGTTGAAGTCGTTGGGCTTACCAACACATCTTGCGGAAATTGCCGAGCTCAGAAATGGACTGGTGTTGGTGACAGGTCCAACCGGATCGGGAAAGAGTTCTACTCAGGCCGCTATCATCGACATCATCAACGAGAAGAAGCATTACCACATCGTTACGATCGAAGATCCAATCGAATACTTACATCTCCACAAATGCTCGACAATCAACCAACGTGAAGTTGGTCACGACACAAGGGACTTTCCTTCGGCTCTTCGGGCCACCCTTCGTCAAGCGCCTAAAGTCATCCTGATTGGCGAGATGCGTGACTTTGAGACGACTGAGATCGCCCTGGAAGCGGCCGAAACCGGGCACCTTGTGTTATCGACGCTGCACACCATCGACGCTTCGAAAACTGTCGATCGCATTATCGGTCTTTACCCAAAGAATGAAGAACAAGTTATTAGAACCCGCCTGGCTCAGACTTTCCGTTACATCGTGTCACAGCGTTTGATTCCTCGGGCTGACGGAAGAGGCCGAGTTCCCGTGGTCGAAGTACTTCGATCAAGTCCTCGAACTCGAGAATACGTCGAGTCAGGAGAAGTTGAGGGCAAATCTTTGCTCGACGCGATGCGCGACGGCAAGCTTGATGGAATGCAGGATTTCGACACCGTGATCAAGCAACTCATCGAGGCGAAAACCATCAGCTTCGAGGATGGTTTAGCGTTCGCTACGAACCAAAATAACTTACTACTTTCGCTGCAGGGTATGACCGCAGCTGAAGACTTTATCCGCCGTGATGGTAGCCCGGCTCCCATGACGGGCAACTTACACGATTCAGGGTCGATGTTGAGTTTAATAGAATGACGATCATTACCTGCCAAAATTGCGGCGCGCGTTTACAGTTCGACGAAGAGAAAGCTTCGTCCAGAAGCGTCAGCCTGCGTTGTCCGAAATGTAACAACGCCGTCAGTGCTACTACGTCCAGTCCGGCCTCAGAGCAAAGCGCTCTGAGTGCGTCCCCGTCGACTGAGCATCCTCGATACGATCGACCAACTGCCCAGGCATTTCAGTTGACCACCGAAAAAACTCGGCAAGA
>Ga0163162_10001667_pt1 | contig 20841 bp, 15 predicted proteins | sample S55metaG_FD_115310 | JGI IMG/M metagenome (GOLD analysis project Ga0163162, IMG submission 115310) | Switchgrass rhizosphere microbial communities from Kellogg Biological Station, Michigan, USA - S5-5 metaG | ecosystem: Host-associated > Plants > Roots > Rhizosphere > Soil | place: USA...
AGCTCCATCATGTGCACATTGATCGCCCATTGATCGGCTAAGGGTTGTTGTGTGTAAGGAAGCGTAGGCATATAGGTAGGCGGCCCAAACTCAGTGAGTATGGTTAAACGATCGCCTTGTTGTTTTTTGAGCTCGACTATTTTGTCCCACCATGCAAAATGAGCTTTCATGGTCTCGTCCCATTCGGGTGCTCTCGGATCGTTGACCTGAGGTCCTTCAGGATGACCAATGCGCGCATGAATATGGTCTGCGCGCTGCAATGCGATGTTGACCGTTTCAGGTTGATCCTGCAGTAAGCTTTCACTCACGTTACACCAATGCGACACATCATATGTAATTCTTAGCTCAGGGATCTTATCAAAATATTGCCTGGCAACAGGAGCGGCAAACAAAATTCTTGAGCGGTGCGTTTCGTGGCAAATTTTTATTCCCGTTTCCTTAGCCAATTGAATGGTATGATCTATAAACGTTTTATTTTGTTCATACGAGAAATAATCTCTTCCCGAATGGCAATTGATATATAAAGGTCGTTGTACCGTATTCTTTGCAGCCGCATCAACCATGTTTTTAAATGTATTGATATGTTGCTCATAATTGCTTTCATGACCGGCCGTTAGAAAACCTACCTCAAGATTATTTTTTTTCAGGGCTGCAAACAAGGCATCCTGGTCCTTCTTTTCTCCGGGCCACCAAATCTCAATACCATCATAACCATCTTTTTTAACTTTCGAACAATACTCATCGATCGTTCCGCCAAAGCCCCAGTTGGTAGCTAAAATTTTTAATTCAAAATTTTTATTCATGGTAAATGCAGGTTTATTCGTGGAAGAAAATGCATCAAGAGATGAAAACAATAAGGCGGCCGTGGATGAGGCACCTAATCCTAAAAAATTTCTCCGATTCAATTTGTGATCTTTAAAAAAATGGTGACTAATAATAAATATTGAATTCATTGTTGAGCATTAAGCTTTTTTAAAAAGTAATGCTCAATATTCAATGTTCAATGCTCAATGAGCAACGAATTAGGCGAGTATCTCCTCAATCACTTTTCCTTTCACATCTGTTAATCTAAAAGGTCGTCCCTGGAACTGGTAGGTAAATTTTTCATGGTCAAATCCTAACTGATTCAAAACAGTCGCCTGTATGTCGAACGGTTCCACTTTGCCACTGATTGCACTATAACCTATCTCATCCGTTTCGCCATAACTACCGCCTCTCTTAATGCCCGCACCAGCCATCCAGATCGTGAATGCTTCGGTATGATGGTCTCTCCCTTTAAAAATATTTTGTTTTCCTTCGCGGTTCTCCTGCATCGGTGTTCTGCCAAATTCTCCTCCCCATATCACCAATGTGTCTTCGAGCAATCCTCTTTGTTTCAGATCCAGGATCAATGCCGTCATTGCTTTATCAACCTGCCGGCATTTATTGATGAACCCAACATCAATCGCAAGGCTTGCATCTGTGCCATGACTGTCCCAGCCCCAGTCAAACAATTGAACAAACCGAACACCTTTCTCCACCAATTTTCTTGCAAGCAGGACATTATTCGCAAAGCAGGCCACATTTGGCTTTGTACCATACATTTGATGAATATAACCTGGTTCATCATTGATGTTCATCACTTCGGGCACTGAGATCTGCATGCGATAAGCCATTTCATATTGCGAGATGCGGGAAAGGATTTCTGGGTCTTTGTATTCTTCGTATTCTTTTTTATTGATCTCGTTTATCGCATCGATCGAAGCTTTGCGGAGATCACGATCCATGCCTTCCGGATCTTTGATAAACAAGACAGGGTCACCCTCAGACCGGCATTGTACCCCCTGGTACACGGATGGCAAAAATCCACTGCCCCAAACACTCTTGCCTGCATCAGGAAATTTCCCTCCTGAAGTTAATACAACAAAACCCGGCAAATTTTGATTCTCTGTTCCCAAACCATACGTCACCCACGATCCCAAACTCGGTCGCCCAAGTCGTGGCGATCCCGTATGCACGAGCAGTTGTGCCGGAGCATGATTAAACTGGTCAGTGGTCACCGCTTTCAAAAAACTCACCTCATCGACGATCGTCGAGAAGTGCGGCAGATGTTCGCTTACCCATGCGCGGCTTTCACCGTGTTGCGCAAACTTCGCCTGGGGTCCAAGCATTTTCGGAACTCCACGAATGAACGCAAATCGCTTTCCTTCGAGCAATGATTGGGGACAATCCTGTCCATCCAGTTTCATCAATGCAGGCTTATAATCGAATAGCTCTAATTGTGACGGTGCTCCGGCCATATGCAGGTAGATCACAGCCTTTGCTTTGCCTGGAAATGGTGGAAGCTTCGGTGCCAACGGGTGTGCAGGATCGAACAAAATATTTGAAGTTTCTGATGATCGTGAACGACATCCCAGCAATGAGCCCAATGCCAGCGCTCCCAACCCCATTGCACTTTCTTTCAGAAAATGTCTTCGCGTATGAAAATGCAAATGGGCATGATTCGCTTCTTCGATTAGTTTCTGATTATGGAGATCTTTTCTTGTCATGGTGCCTCACCTCTCGGTCCCCTCTCCTGCTGGAGAAGAGAGGCCAAGCTTTTTATTAATTATCAACTTAAGTAATGAAAGCATTTCCGCTCTTATTCCTCATTCAACAGCGACCCTTTGATTTTAGTTCCCCATTCGGGTAGGGGGCTCAATTCTTCGTGATCACTTCATCCAAATTCAATATTGCATTTGCTACTACCACCATTGCCGCAGTTTCAGGGTTATTGTGTTGATCATCTACTCCTATCATTTCGCACGTTTTATCCTTATCTTTTTTAAACCTCTGTAATGACTCATTATATAATTTCATCAGCACAGATAATTTATCCTCTGAAATTGATTTATATACTGCCAGCTCATATCCTTTGCTTATTTGTTGCTTAATGTCTTTTCCTGCTTCCTGCATGTGGTATGCTAAAGACCGTGACATATCAATATAAGCCTCATCATTTAATGTAACCAATGCCTGCAATGGTGTATTGGTGCGGATGCGCCTGGCTGTACAAACTTCTCTCGCTACCCCATCAAAGGTCATCATAGCAGGATAGGGAGCCGTTCTTTTCCAATAAGTATATAAGGCCCGGCGATATTGTTCTTTACCTTCACTCTTTATCCAATCTGCGCCATTCCACGGTGATAACCAAATTCCATTTGGTTGGTAAGGGAATACACTTGGACCATACATTCTTTCATACAACAAACCACTCACGCATAATCCCTGGTCACGCACTTGTTCTGCAGATAATCTTACTCTTGCACCGCGACCATATAATTTATTCGACGGATCCTTCTCGAGGGATTCCGGTGTCAGTTTTGAATCCTGCCTGTATGTCGCTGACATTATGATTTCTTTCAGCAATCTTTTTACACTCCATTTATAGTCGTTCATAAATTTCCAGGAAAGCCAGTCAAGTAATTCCTGGTGAGTGGGAGGCATACCTTGCGTTCCGAGATCTTCTAGTGTCTCAGCCAATCCATTTCCAAACAATTGCTCCCAAACACGATTTACCATGGTTCTTGCCGTCAACGGGTTTTCTTTGCTTGTTAGCCACATTGCCAGTCCCAGGCGATTGTTAGGAGCGTTCTTTGGCATTGGGTTCAAAGCGTGCGGAACTGCAGGTGTCACAACATCTCCCTTTACCAGCCAGTTACCCCTTTCAAAAATATTGGACGGGCGATGCATGTCTGGCGGATTATCCATCATGATCGGTGTAGTTGGAACGTTCGCTGTGAGAAGTGAAGAGAAGACCTTCTTATTTGCTTCATAGCCTGGTTTGCCTTTGCCCGGAAATTCCTGGGTAAAATAAAACCAATCCATTTGCTGGCCGTTATCAACTGCATTCTTCAAATGAGGATTATAGTAAGTAAAATAGATATCGTGTACGCCAGTACCCAATGGAATTTGAGTCTCTACGATCTTCCACTCATTTGTAGTATCAGGCGAAATAGTCTTTAAAATAGGACCATCCGGACTGTCCAAATGGATCGACCACACTCCATCTTTTAGCCAACACAGATACCGATAGATTAATAAATTCCTATTCTCGAGATCGACATGTTTTAATCGCGCAACGGCATGATTACGAAAAATGAGAAATTTTGTATCGGCTAATTCACTGTTGACAAACTGGTCTGCTGTTAACGAATTAATGGTGGGTTCCCACGTTCTGAGAAAACGGTTTATTTCTTTTGCCTTTTCTGTCGAAACATTTTCCTGCAGCCATTCCGTTAACGAATTTAATTTTTGGCGCATGGAATCGTTGAAATGTCTCAGTAAGGGATAGTCATCATAAGTATCCTCATCACGGGTATCGTTGTAAAAGGCCATGAATTTGTAATACTCATCGTGAGTAAATGGATCGTAGGGATGAGTATGACATTGTACACAGGCAAACGTCGTCCCCAATAAGGCTTGCCAGGTTGTATTTACCCTGTCGAGGACAGCAGCCGTTCTGAATTCTTCATTATCAGTTCCTCCTTCATCGTTTGTCATGGTATTGCGCTGAAAAGCGGTCGCGACATACTGGTCATCGGTCGGGTTCGGCAATAGATCACCGGCTATCTGCTCAGTTAGAAATCGATCATAAGGTTCATCTTTATTAAATGCCTTAATAAGCCAGTCACGGTAACGCCAAATACTTCTGCTATCATCTCTTTCATATCCCTTTGTATCAGCATATCGCGCCAGGTCAAGCCACATGCCCGCCCATTTTTCACCAAAGTGTTCTGATGCCATCAATGAATCAACTAGAGTTTCATATGCACTTGGTGAACGATCATGCAAATATTGATCGGCAATTCTCTTTGATGGCAGCATGCCAATCAGATCGAGACTTGCCCGCCGAAGTAACGTGGGTTTATCTGCTTCCGCTGAGGGTTTCAATTTCTCTTCATCAAGTTTTTTATAAATAAACCGGTCGACATCAGTCTTTGCCCAATCTGTTTTTACTTGCGGAACCTCCACAGGTTTTACTGAAACATATGCCCAATGATCACCCCACTTCGCTCCCTGCTTGATCCATCTGCGCAAAATTTCAATTTCCTCGTTGCTTAATGGATCGTGTTTATAAGGCATCCGTTCATCAGGGTCATTGATAGTTAGCCGTCTGATCATTTCACTATGGTCCGGGTCCCCGGGAATAATCGCGGGCTTGCCTGACTTATTTTTTGCAAGCGCATCTACCCGGAACAATAAACTGAAGTTGGATTTTCGTCTTACGCCTCCATGACAGGCTATGCATTTTTTATTGAATATTGGTTTAACCTGGGTGTTGAAGTCTATTGATGTTTGGCGGGAAGTAAACACAAAAAAAATAATAACCCCAACGACAGGGATAAGGACAAAAAGTATCTTCTTGGAAAGGAAATTCATCAGCAATTGTTAGCTGTTAAAGTTACAATTATTCAGATGTTTAAGAATAAACAAATCCTGCGCAAACGTTAGTGTAAACAGGTTTCTTCTGTTAAAAGTCATTTGCTGATTACCTTTGCATTTCAAAAAAATCTATTATGAAGTATAGAATAGAAAAGGATACAATGGGAGAGGTAAAAGTTCCTGAAAATGACTATTACGGAGCACAGACTCAGCGCAGCATTGATAACTTTAAAATAGCCCAGGATATTAACCGAATGCCCAGGGAGATCATTCGTGCCTTTGCGTATTTAAAAAAGGCAGCCGCCATTACCAATTTTGAAGCTGGAGTTCTTTCAAAAGAAAAATCTGACCTTATCGGAAAAGTTTGTGACGAAATCCTGCAAGGACAGCTCGATGATGATTTTCCGCTTGTTGTGTGGCAAACGGGAAGCGGGACACAAAGCAATATGAATGTAAATGAAGTGATCGCTTTCAGGGGACATGTAATAAACGGAGGTCAACTTAATGACAAAGAAAAATTCGTGCATCCGAATGATGATGTCAACAAATCACAGTCGTCGAATGATACTTTTCCAACGGCCATGCATATTGCCGCTTATAAAATCCTAATGGAAACAACGATTCCCGGACTTGAAAAATTAAAAGAAACGTTTCGTGAGAAAAGCAGGCAATTCATGAACGTGGTGAAAATTGGTCGCACACATTTTATGGATGCAACTCCACTGACGTTGGGCCAGGAGTTCAGTGGTTATGCCTCACAATTAGAGCATGGGTTAAAAGCCATAAAAAATACTTTACCTCATTTAAGCGAACTGGCCCTGGGAGGAACTGCGGTTGGAACAGGTATCAACACCCCGCCAAATTATGCAGAGAATGTCGCAAGGCATATTGCGTCATTAACGGGTTTGCCATTTATCACAGCCGAAAATAAATTTGAGGCATTAGCCTCACACGATGCGATCGTGGAGGCACATGGCGCATTGAAAACCGTTGCGGTAAGTTTAATGAAGATCGCTAACGATATTCGAATGCTTTCTTCAGGACCAAGAAGCGGGATAGGCGAAATTCACATCCCGGATAATGAACCAGGATCTTCGATAATGCCTGGCAAGGTGAATCCAACTCAATGTGAGGCATTGACAATGATCGCAGCACAAGTGTTGGGAAATGATGTAGCTATTAATATCGGTGGCGCCACAGGTCATTTTGAATTGAATGTTTTTAAACCAGTAATGATCTTTAATTTTTTGCACAGTGCGAGGTTGATTGGTGATGGTTGCGTTTCCTTCAATGATAAATGCGCGGTGGGCATTGAGCCGATCGAGGCGAATATTAAAAAACACGTCGATAACTCCCTGATGCTTGTCACGGCACTTAATACGAAGATCGGCTATTACAAAGCTGCTGAAATTGCTCAAAAAGCACACAAGGAAGGAACCACTTTAAAGGAAATGGCTGTGAAACTGGGATACCTGACGCCTGAACAATTTGATGAATGGGTAGTACCCGGTAAGATGGTGGGAAAAATCGGGAACTGATCCCGTAAACTTACGAATGGCTGGTTAGGAGTAAACCAGTGGTTAGCTTTTTATTCGTTAAAGATTTGCCGCTTCCAGCATAATTTTTCTATTTTGTCGTTCCAATATCGTATGAATTCCGAACGCAAAAAATCTGGTACTATGAAACTAAGTGTTAAGTCTACGCCATACTTTCCGGCTTATTCATTGAAAGCATTGGATTCGTCTTCTACCGCTACCAAAACCCGTAATAAACAGTTTTCGCGAGTTATCAATCGGTTGAGAGCATCACCAACCGACAATTCCTATTTAAAAACCACTTCGATTAACAAAATAAACATCCCAGCAGCCGTGCAACCCGGCGACAAGAACTGGTTTATTAGTTACGAATGAGAAACCTTGAGTAATAAAAATGAAAAAATCTCCTCTTACGGGAGATTTTTTTATGCCTTCTATGGACTTAAATTAAAATACCTCTGATCGGGTCAACTCCTGCAGGTAGCTGTTTGCGCTTCCTGAATTATCAACAAAATCCAGTTTTATTAAACCGACATTCCTTGCATATGAGTTGGTTGAACTAAATGGCAGCGGGGTCCAGGTTGCGCCTCCGTCAAACGAATATTCATATTCTTCAAGAACAACAATGGTATTTTGATATGTTGTACCCTGCACCGTGACGGCAACATCTTTTTGTTGAATTGTTTCTTTAAATCGTACACTGATCGGCACCGTTGAACCGGAAGTAGTGTCGGTGTACGTATCAGTAAAGACGTTGGAAGTCCATGAAGTACCGGCAGCAACGTTGTCTTTCAGAAAAATATATTCACCCCATACTTCATGATCAAGCCCAAAGAAAAATCCCACATCCAGGTATTGATAGTAATCACCAGATGCTTTTCTGAAGTAACCTAACGTATCTGTTCCTGACCCGTCGTTATACATGAACACATTGTATGTATTTCCCAGCGCTGACTGAGTTTGGGAAATAACATTTTGGAATAAAGTATCCATGGGATTATTATCAAACTGGTAGCTCCAGTTGCTATTGGTTGTGCGGGGGAAATAATCGATCGATCCGCTCACAACCGTCAGAGGAAATGAACAGGTGGTTGACCCTACTGTAACCGGGATCGTGAATGATCCCTCTGCTGCAGGCGTACCACTTGCATTTAGAATTATGGTTTGTGCTCCTGGACCTGAGAAAGTTCCCGATGCGCTGAATGTAACTCCATTGACGGCTGTCGTGACAATGGAATATGTACCTACTGTTGTTACATCTACATTTATCGTGGCTGTATTCGATGAATTCGTTGCAATCCCGGCAGCGTACGTACCTTGTGTCGTTCCAGGATTACAATTATTTGGCGATCCTTGTAGGGCATATACCGCGGTTCCACCATTACCGCCGCCCAGAAGAGTCGTTATAGAAAATGTGCACTGCGTGCTGTCATAAGTGACCGTAAAAATATTTGTACCTACAGCCTGTGGTGTTCCTTTTCCCTGCAAACGAACTGTATTTTCGCCAGTGGCTGAAAATGAACCTGTAGCTGAGAAGGAAAACCCATTAATGGTATCAGTACTGATCTCATAGGCTCCCCCGGCAGTCACATCAACCTTTATATCTACATAGTTCGAGTCATTTAACGAAGTATCTACCTTGTAAGTTCCACCTACCGCACTGCCAAGGCAATCACCCGTTGCACCCGATTGAAGTGAACCTGCGGACGGATTAAATTTGCCCTTTTCATAGCTGTATTCTTTTTTGCAAGACATTACAAATGAAGTCAATAACAACAGCCAAAACAGGGATTTCTGTGCTTTCATTTTGATACTTTAGGATAAAATGCAAAATACCATTTTTATAGGAACCTTAGTAGTGAATAATTTGAACGGGAACTCTTTGAAAATCAGGAAACCTGAACTTTATCGCTGACCTCTGTATTTGTTTCAACGGTAGAATGGACTGGAGTATTGCGATATCGTTTAAAAAACCGCTTTTGAAACACTAAAAGGGTTATGACGCCAACCGAGATAGAAGCGTCAGCAATATTAAATATGGGGCTGAAAAATTCAAACTCCTTTCCTCCCATAAACGGAACCCATTGAGGAAAAGTAGATCTTACAATAGGAAAATATAACATGTCAACGACACTACCATGCAAAAAAGAGCTATATCCCGGAGTGGAAAAACCAGCGACGCCACTATACCCGATAAAATCTTTAATAGCGGTGTCATAGTGCATGCCTTTGTCAAAGATCACCCCGTAAAACATGCTATCAATGAGATTTCCTAACGCACCGGCATAAATCAAAGCAGCGCAGACAATAAATCCTTTATGATAATTATTTTTTACAATTCGACCGAGATACCATGTTCCGAATATGACAGCACCTAACCGGAATAAGGTCAAGACGATCTTTCCAATTTCATTTCCAAACTTCCAACCCCAGGCCATACCGGAATTCTCAACAAAATACAATTGAAATCTTGTTCCAATAACATCCGCCACATGACCCGTAGGATAAGTTGTCTTGATCCAGATCTTCAATGCCTGGTCGACAATGATGATTAATAAGATAATAAAAACAACGTTTCGAAGCTTCACTGTTGAAAATTTGAAGGTCAAAGATAGGGAAACTCAGTTGGTCATACCGGCCGCAAAAGTCATTGTAATCTTAAAATTGATCGACCTTATTCTTCAAAATAAACTCTTTTCACCCGCTGTGAGATGCCGGTCATTATTTCATAGGGAACGGTATTGGCCCATTCTGCAACTTGTTGAATCGATAATTCGCTGCCGAAAATTAATACTTCATCACCCTCGTGTACATCCGGTATACCTGTTACATCCACCATGGTCATGTCCATACACACTGAACCAATAACCGGGACCAGTTGGTGATTGACCAGCATTTTTCCTGCACCACTTCCTAAAAACCGGGAGTAACCGTCTGCGTAACCGATGCGAATAGTTGCAATTACTGAATCTCTCTTTACCATTCCTTTTCGGTTATAACTAACCGATTCGCCCTTCTTTAAATGTTTTATTTGAGCTATCGTAGACTTTAACGTCGCAACGGTTTGTAATTCCATTGATCCTGTATTGGCTGCGTCTACCCCATACATTCCAATTCCCAATCTTACCATATCCATTTGTAATAAAGGATGCCGTATGATCGCTGCCGAATTAGCAATATGCCTTAAAAATGAATAGGCAATTATTTTTTCCAGGTCATTGCTGGCAGTGATAAATTTTGCATGTTGCTGAAATGTAAAGTCATCTTCTGCCGGGTCCTCACTACCGGCTAAATGCGAAAAAACAGATCTTACTTTAAAACTGTCTGTTTGGTTTAAGACCTTACCTAACTTTTTCATATCGGCTGTATCAAAACCAAGCCTGTTCATTCCCGTTTCAATTTCGATATGAATGGGATACTGCTGTAATCCGAGTCGTTTTAAATAAGCATCAAATTGATGCAACAACTCCAAAGAATAAATATCAGGCTCAAGATCATTTTCAACGATCGCATCAAATGTTGATTGCTCCGGGTTCATGATCATTATCGGGAGGTGAATGCCGGCCTTTCGTAACTCCACCCCTTCATCAGCGTAAGCTACGCCAAGGTAATCCACTTTATGATATTGAAGTATCCCGGCTATCTCTGCACCGCCGCTCCCATAGGCAAAGGCTTTTACCATGGCCATTACTTTAGTTGACGGGTGCAAAAAACCCTGGTACGCTTTTAAATTGTGCACGATAGCATTGAGATTTATTTCAAGTACGGTCTGGTGCACTTTTTCTTCAAGCGCATGCGCAATTTTTTCAAATTCAAATATCCGGGCGCCCTTGATTAAAATAGTTTCATCCTTAAATTGCGATGACCGGAATTGATGAAGAAAATCTTCGGTAGAATTATAAAACTGGTAAATGGCCTTACTATCCGTCTTTAAGTAAGTCGAAATATTTTTCCCGATCCCGATCACTTTACTGGTACGGTGCCCGTGGAGTAGTGAAGCAATTTCATCATATAATTTTTCTTCTGTCAATCCTGTTTGTAAAAAATCAGAAAGGATCACTGTTCTTTTGCTGCCGACGGCTTGTTGATCAAGGAAGTTCAGGGCAATGGTCAGCGAGCTAAGGTCTGCACTATAACTGTCGTTTATTATTGAGCATTGATTGATAGCTTTCTTCAATTCCAACCGCATCCTGACTGGTTGCAGTTGTTTCATTTTCTCCTGGATAAAATTGCGGTCCATTCCCGCCACCAGCATCATACTGCAACAGGTGATGGCATTTTCGATCGACCCCTCATCGATAAAAGGAATTGAAAACTGAAAGGTCTCGTGTTTGTAATTCAGGATTATTTCAGTTTGAAAATCGTTCCGACTCGCCGAGACAAGTTGCAGGTCAGAAGTTATGTTTCGGCCCCAAAAGAAATTATTTATTTCGAGTCTCATCATTTGCCTCGTCATCCAGGCATCATCCCCTTTAGAAATCACTTTGCTTGCATGGGTAAAAAGTTTCAGCTTTTCTTTTAATTTCTCTTCCCTGTTTTGAAAATTCTCGCTATGTGCTTCGCCAATATTTGTGAGAATACCAATGGTGGGTTGAATGATCTTTTCCAGTTTTTCCATCTCTCCCGGTTTTGAAATTCCCGCCTCAATTATGGCAAGCTCATGATGGGAATTCATTTGCCATATACTTAACGGAACTCCTATCTGGGAATTATAGCTCTTAGGACTGCGAACAATATTGAAATTTTCATGGAGTAATTGGTACAACCACTCCTTTACGATCGTTTTTCCATTGCTGCCTGTAATGCCAATGACAGGTATATTGAATTGTTTTCTATGAAAACCGGCCAACCGTTGTAGCGCTTCCAGTGTATCGCGCACCAGGATAAAATTAGCTTCAGGATATTCCGTGACCTTTACGATTTCACTGATAATAAAATTCTGCACGCCTCTCGTATACAGTTCGGAAATAAATTGATGACCGTCGCGGCGGGCGCCTTTTAAAGCAAAAAATACCGATGTTGATGAGGAATAAACTCTCCGGCTATCGATCAGCAAGTGTTCTATTATTGTGTCCTGGTGAAGTTGCAGGATCTTACCATCAACTATCGAGGCAATATTTTTTACGTTGTAGTTCATTCCTCCTTTTCTTTTTCGGTATTCTGCACAGAATATAAGATCGATCCGAAGAGACAAACCACGATCACCATCAATGAGACCCACACGGGTATGTAAATATGCACTGCCTCAGCAAGCATTTTAAGACCGATAAAGATCAGCACAATGGCGATCCCATGCTGAAGATATTCAAACTGGTTAACCGCACCCTGCAACAGAAAAAACAGCGATCGTAACCCCAGCACGGCGAAAATATTGCTGGTGTAAATTACGAGCCTGTCTTGCGAAATGGCAAATACGGCGGGAATACTGTCCAATGCAAAAACAATATCCGTCGTTGCCAGCAGAACAACAACTACAAAAATTGCTGTGAAGTAGCGTTTACCATTCTCCTTCACAGTGAACTTCCCGCTTACATCGTTGGCATGAATTGGTAAAATTCTTTTTATCACGCGGTAAACAATATTCCGTTTCGGGTCGTATTGAGTTTCTTTTTTTGCTGTAAAAATTTTTATGCCTGTTATGACAAGTATGCCGCCGAAAATGTACAATATCCATTCAAACCTGGCGACAAGAGCAACACCTATCGTGATAAACAAGATGCGGAAAACAATGGCAAGTAAGATGCCAATGAGCAGCACTCTTGCATAATCTTTCTGTTGTACGCTGAAAAAAGTAAAAATGAGAATGAAAACAAAAATATTATCAATGCTCAGGCTCCATTCCATCAGATAGGCGCTGATATATTCCAGGGCGCGGGTATGCCCCTTTAGCATCCAGATAAACCCAAAAAAGGCAAAGGCTAGTGCCACCCAGAAAATCGTTTGCCATAGGGCCTTGCGGATCGTTACGGTAGAACCTTTTTTGCTGAGCAAGCCTAAATCAAAGCCAACTGCCAGTAACAAAACAACGCCAAAAACAAGATAGCTGATCTCGGTTGTATTCATCCATGCCGCTTAAGTAAGCAAAGATAGTCTGTGTTCGGTGTCTGCATTGCTTATAGATTCAGGTCGCATATTTTCTTTTGCGCAACCGCTGATAAATAATTCCGAACAAAATAATGATTAAAACAGGCAAGGCAATATTGATGAACTGCCAGGTTGTTTTTTGTTCTTTTACTTTTTTGAGATCCAGCACGCGCAACGTAAAATCTTTTGCCCTTGTTTCAAGTATGCCCGAAGGATTGACAAGATATTCCAGGCAATTGGTAAAAAATTCTTTGTTGGAGTAGGTATAGTTTGTGTAAAAATTATAGCCCATCGGCATGGGCCCATATTGCTGACTTATCAGGTTCATCGCAATATCACCATCAGCCACGACGATCATTTTTGTTGCGGAATCGCAGATATCTTTTACGGGAACATGGTACGCATTCATTGAATCAATAAAGGACTTTGGAATGCGACCCGAATAAAGTGACCTGAATTTTCCTTCCAGTAACGCAGCCGCCGTTGTATCATGAACTGTAAATTCTTTGATATCAGGGGCGATCTGAAAAAATTCAAAATCGATTTTCGCGGGGGCCGTGAGCACCCGGGCATTTGCCGATGACCTTAGCAAAAAAGTTTTCCTGATGCCCTCGGCTTTCACTGTATCGAGTGTGTTGGGGAACATTGCCCTCACTCCATCAAGATTTTTGCTGATCGGATTATTTGTGCCATTCAATATTGGGAAGAAAGGCCAATCCACCAACCGTGTTTGCTGAGTATTCGGATCGATCTGTCCCAGTTTATCACACTGCAAGTCCTGCAAAAGATTTTCATTGAGGCGAACGCCATAGCGAAAAAGTATGTCTTCCAAATTGAGTCCCCTGTCGAATGCAATAAATCCATGAGATTTGAAAAGACTGTCAAACTCGTCGTACATGTTATCAATCATCCAGAAAACTTTCCCTCCACGCATTACGTATTGGTCGATCTTTAGTTTATCCTGATCCGTAAAAGGGATAGTAGGTTTCAGGATGACCAATGCATTTATTGAAGAAGGGATATAAGGCTCTTTCTGAAGATTGAAGGTATCTGTGTTATAATTGGTTCTAAGTGTAAGATAGGCGTCGTTCACATTATATCCGAAAGCTTCGCCATTTCCTAAGGTGTATCCAATTACAGGTTTAGAGGTACTTGTAATTTTTTGAATGGCGCTGGCAAATTTGTATTCCAGGGTCGCTTCCACATCATTATACAATGCCGCCAGTTGCTCCTGGTCGGTGCCGTAATTTCTTATTCCTTTGAATAAGTTGACCCCGATGGCTGTGTCTTTATAATGAATGACTGCACCGGGAAGAACCTGCTTGATATTCAATTCGTCTCCCACCTTTGAGGGTGCTTGTATCGTATAAGGCCTCAATCCATAAAAATAATCCATTGAATCTCCGAAGCGACCGGCCGATGAATCATTAGCAAGATCCTTGAGCGGATCTGTATACCTGACTGTAATATTTCCATGCGCATACTCTCGTGTCTCCTGCAAAAATTCCTGAACACTGTTGACGATCTTTTTAAATCCCGCCGGGTAGTTTCCTTTAAAAAAGACATCGATCCTTACCTTCTCGTCCAGATTCCCGAGCAGCTCCTTCGTTGCTTTACTGAGAGTGTACCTTTTCTCCTTTGTTAAATCGATCCGGGAATGAAAAACAGAAGCCAGCAAATTAATACCGAATAAGATCAGTGCTAAAACAAGCAGATTAAAATTTGAGGAGGGCTTTTTCATCTGCGGCTTAACGCTTTAATAGATTACGGTTGGTTATGGAAAGAAATAAAACAATAATAGTAATGAAATAAATAACATCTCTTGTATCAATAACCCCCCTGCTTACACTTCGATAATGAAAATCAATTCCCACCATCTCAACATAATAGTCGGCACCGCCACTTAACCCCGGCAAGTGGCTGATGGCACTAAATCCATAGTACAACAACGCGCATCCAACAAGGCTGATAATAAAAGCAACAACAGAATTATTGGTAAGACTGCTGGAACAGATCCCAACAGCTGTAAAAACGGAAGCCAAAAAAACCAGCCCTATATAGGAGCCGATCGTCGCTCCGACATCAATTCCTTCATTGGATGACAATTTCTGAACAGAAAAAACATAAATGATCGTTGGCAATAATGCGATCAACACAACGATTAAGCTCCCAAGGTATTTTCCGGCAATGACCTGGTTACGACTAAGTGGCCGAGTTTGAAGGATCTCATAAGTACCGGCTTTAAATTCATCAGCAAAACTACGCATGGTGATAGCCGGGATAAGCAGTAACAATATCCAGGGGGAGAGTTGAAAAAAACGATCCAATGTGGCATAACCAAAATCGAAGATATTATTCTCAAAAACAAACAACATCAGTCCATTCACCAGTAAAAAAACAATGATTGCGATATAACCGGTAAGACTGCTGAAGAATTGCCTGAGCTCTTTTTTACAAACTGACCACATGCGGATGAAGATTGGTGCAAAATAACGTAAACTAATAACATTTGATCTTTCTTTAATGCTACGATGATATCGTATTTTTTAAAAAGATTGTGGAAATCTCACTTGCCGGCATCTTATTCGAAAATTTTTTATGAGAAAGGTATTTTTTTGCATGCCCGCGTTTGTTGTCGCGATTTTGTTCTCTACAAGTTCTTTTTCACAAAAGGAAAAACTGCCACCACCGCCACTTGCGAAAATCGATTCAATGGTTGCAGAGAAACCTGCACCTCCACCACCTCCACCTCCGCCACCACCGAAAGTGTTATCCAATGATCCCAACGAGGCATTGCCTCCGCCCCCTCCTCCTCCACCCAAAAGGAAAATTAAGATAAGCTAATAATAAAGCCCCGCCCAAAGCGGGGCCTATCAAAAAACATGACGCAATTCATACCGCGAAACTTTCGCCGCAACCACAAGTGCGACTTGCGTTAGGATTAATAAAATGAAATCCTTTACCATTGAGACCATCAGAAAAATCAAGTGTAGTATTCACCAGATACAAAAAACTTTTCAGATCAGTAACGATCTTTACCCCGTTATTTTCAAAAACCTGGTCTGTTGGTTTTTGCTCATTATCAAAGTCAAGTTTATAACTGAGGCCAGAACAGCCTCCGCCTACTACACCCACACGGACAAAATAAGAAGAAGGATCAATACCTGCCTGTTGCATTAGCTCTTCGACTTTGTTTTTTGCCTTATCACTTATGTAAATGGCATTTTCCATTGCTACGTTCATAGTCAAAATTTTAATTTTTCATTTTTCAAGATGAGTACTCATTTCTTTTAATAGATTCACTGCGTTTGTAATCTTCTCAATTGAATAGTCTATTTCATCGTTTGTAGTATATCGTCCCAGGCTAAAGCGCAACGAGCTGCGTGCCACATCATCTCCTGATCCAAGCGCCCTTAACACATACGATGGTTCCAATGAAGCCGACATACAGGCAGAACCAGATGATACAGCAACATCCTTGCTGAATGTTGCCATCAAGCCTTCGCTTTCTGCATACTTAAAAGCTACATTAGTAACATGTGGTAAGCGATATTGTTTATTTCCGTTTACACAGGTTCCTTCAAGATTTAATAATGCCGCCTCCAGTTTGTCTCTGAGCCTGCCTATTCTCTCCGCATCACTGCGCATTTCATTCATGCAAATTTCGCAAGCCTGTCCAAAACCAACAATACCCGGCACATTCAATGTTCCGCTTCTCATACCCCTTTCATGTCCACCACCGTCCATCTGAGCTGCCAGTTTTACTCTTGGATTTTTTCTCCGGACATACAAAGCACCTATACCTTTTGGTCCATAAATTTTATGAGCATTGAAAGCCATCAGGTCGATCCCATTCTCATTTACATTCACAGGTATTTTACCAACGGCCTGCGTCGCATCTGTAAAAAACAATACTCCCTTTTTCTTTGCTATTGCGCTGATTTCATTCACTGGCATTATCGTTCCAATTTCATTGTTGGCATACATAATAGCAACAAGAATGGTAGTTGGCTTAAAAGATTGCTCCAGGTCATCCAGGTCAATCAATCCATCGCTTCTTACCTTCAAATAAGTTATTTCAGCCCCCAGTTTTTCCAGGTGCCTGCATGGATCAAGCACTGCCCGGTGCTCAATATTGCAGGTGATGATGTGATTACCTTTATCCGAATACGTTTCAAAAACGCCTTTTAATGCAAGATTATCGGCTTCAGTCGCTCCTGAGGTGAAAATGATCTCCTGCGATTCGGCACCGATCAATTTTGCTATCTGCTCACGCCCATATTTCACTGCTTCTTCCGCCTGCCATCCGTAAGCATGATTCCTGCTGGCGGCGTTACCAAAATTTTCTGCAAAATAAGGCATCATGGCTTCCATAACCTGTGGATCGCAGGCTGTTGTGGCATTGTGATCAAGGTAAACCGGAAGCTTTAACATGGAGATAATTCTTTGCTGGTCATAATAACGGCAAAATTACACAAAAGGTTCCGCATGGATTTGTTGATCGGGATCATTGGGCAATTCGACCATTTTCATACTTTCACAGTAATCATAGCTATTTTATGCAAAAAGTTGAGCATATAGGCATCGCTGTAAAATCATTGTCTGAATCTATACCGCTGTTTGAAAAACTGTTAAATAGTCCCTGCTATAAAATAGAAACCGTAGCAAGCGAAATGGTAAACACAGCCTTTTTTCAAACAGGTGAAACGAAAATTGAATTGCTGGAAAGCCAGGAAGCCAATGGAGTGATCGCAAAATTCATAGAAAAAAAAGGGGAAGGGATTCATCATATTGCCTTCGAAGTAAATGATCTTGCTGCAGAAATAGATCGCTTAAAAAAAGACGGGTTTACTATACTGGATGAAACTCTCAAAAAAGGAGCTGACAATAAACTCATTTGCTTTGTTCATCCCAAGAGCAGCAAGGGCGTTTTGATAGAGCTTTGCCAAAGCACTAATGGAAAAAAATAAAAAACCCGGTAATAAAACCAGGTTCTTACGTCCGTCCAATAATTAGTTTCGAGTTATGTTGAATAAGTTCTTTTCGAGCGATGTCAGTGTTGTTCTCTATTGAATTGCATAACAAAACTAATAGCTGGTCGCCATCCTTGCAAGTGTTTCTCCTAATAAATTTTACGGTATCGTGCGGGGATTTTACTTAGACCATATTTCAATGATCTTAAGCGATTTATAGACCTTTTGACCTGGGTCGATTCAACCAATCGTGAAAAAAAGTACTCGAAATTTTTTATAAGAGGCAAGTAGCCAAGAGTAGAAATCCGAGTCCAATCCCAAAATTGTACCGGGAGTTATTCTGTCTCTTCTGCTTCTTTCCCAATGCTTAATTTTTCGACGGCAAGTTGCGCAGCTATCTGGCTTGCATCTTTTTTATTGAAAGCTTTTCCTTCAGCAACCGCCTGGCCATCCACGACTGCGGCAATTGTAAAAAGCCGTCTTCCATTTTCAATATTCTCACTAATTGTTTCAAACTCGAGGATCTTGCCGTTTTTATTGGCCCAACCATACAGTTTATTCTTGTGATTGATCTCAAGTAGTTCAAGATCTTCCATGTACATGTGAGGAAGGACGATTCTTTCAGCCACCCATTTACTTGTTTTCTTATATCCTTTATCAAGGTAAATAGCACCTACCAGCGCCTCCAGCGTATTGCCAAATATCTGGCTCACCTTTAAAGAGCCATCTGATTTATTATAGAGCGTGATCTTTTTTATTCCCATTCTCAAAGCAATTTCATTCAATTGCTGGCGATTCACCATCTTGCTTCGCATTTCCGTCAAAAATCCTTCCTCCTTATAGGGGTAGCGTTTAAATAGATAGTCGGCTATCAGTGCACTTAGAATGGCATCACCCAAATATTCAAGCCGTTCATTATTTTCATCCGATGCTTCTCTTACGGAGCGGTGGGTTAAAGCAGTTTTGTATAAAGCGATGTTACCCGGAGCAAAACCGAGTATATTTTTTAAATGTTTCTTGAAAGCAGAACCTGATTCCTTCGGAAAAAACTGTTTAAAAATATCCACAATACTTAAGCTACAAAATTTTTATTCACCAGAAAAAATAATTCCTGATCAAACATATTTTTTCACAATCACGCAGGCATTGTGTCCCCCAAAACCAAATGTATTACTTAAAGCAGCTCTGACACTGCGTTGCTGTGATTTGTTAAAAGTAAAATTAAGCCGGGTATCCAGCTCCGGATCATCAGTAAAATGATTAATGGTGGGTGGTATACAATCAGATTTTACACTCATTACGCAGGCTATTGCCTCAATAACGCCCGCTGCACCAAGACAGTGACCCGTCATTGATTTGGTAGCACTGATATTTAAAGTGTAGGCGTGTTCGCGAAAAACGTCAACAATTGCCTTCACTTCTGCTATATCACCCAGTGGGGTTGAAGTGCCATGAGTATTGATATAATCAATATCACCGGGCTGCATTCCTGCATCTTCCAAAGCAGCAAGCATTACATTCTTGGCGCCCAAGCCTTCAGGATGCGGAGCCGTAATGTGGTGAGCATCAGCAGTGGCGCCCGCGCCAGCTATTTCGCAATAAATTTCAGCTCCCCGCTTAACAGCATGATCACGATCTTCCAGTATAATAACGCCGGCAGCTTCACCAATCACGAATCCATCACGATCCTTGTCATAAGGACGACTCGCTGTTTTAGGATCTTCATTTCTTTCACTCAACGCTTTCATCGCATTAAATCCGCCGACACCCGCTTCTCTTATTACACTTTCGGTTCCACCAGCTAAAATGATGTCGGCCTTTCCAAGACGAATTAAATTGTATGCTTCCATGATGGCATTGGTAGAAGAAGCGCAGGCACTTACCACTGCAAAGTTTGGCCCCCGAAAACCATGACGCATCGAGATATGCCCGGCGGCAATGTCAAGGATCATTTTCGGAATAAAGAAGGGATTGAAGCGTGGTGTGCCATCGCCTTTTGCAAAATTCATTACTTCCTCCTGGAACGTGATCAGACCACCAATGCCGCTCGCAAAGACAACCCCGATTCTATTGGAATCAACATTATCTTTTGAAATTCCTGCACCTGCCACCGCCTGGTCGCTTGCTACCAATGCTATTTGTGCGAAGCGATCTATTTTTCGTGCCTCCTTACGGTCAAGAAAATCGGTCGGTTCAAATCCTTTTATTTCACACGCAAAACGAGTCTTAAATTTTGAGGCATCAAAAAGGGTGATCAGATCCGCGCCCGACACCCCCTTTATTAAATGGTTCCAATAATCATTTACATTATTGCCAAGTGGTGTAAGAGCGCCCATGCCAGTGACTACAACCCGTTTTAATTCCATAGCAACGAATGAATTTGGTTAAAGATACAATTTCAACAAAACAACTATTTTAAGCAAAGCTATGCAGTATAAGTAAAACCGCCTTCGCTGCAATTAACAGTAGAAGGCGGAGTAGTTTATTCCCTGCCTGCGAAGACAGGCATCCCCGGTTTATTGCGGAATAATTAAGGGATTACTTTGCATGTTCGTCCAGGTAAGCAATAGCCTGCCCAACGGTAGTAATGGTTTCAGCCTGCTCATCAGGAATGGAAATATTGAATTCTTTTTCAAATTCCATGATCAGTTCAACAGTGTCTAATGAATCGGCACCTAAATCATTAGTGAAAGAAGCTTCATTGGTAACTTCAGCTTCATCAACACCTAGTTTGTCTACAATGATCTTTTTTACTCTTGATGCAATGTCTGACATGTCGTAAAAGTTTAGTGGCTGCAAAAATATGTTTTTTGAATTAATCACAGCATCTGCGTAATTTTTTTCTG
>Ga0163162_10001670_pt1 | contig 20816 bp, 19 predicted proteins | sample S55metaG_FD_115310 | JGI IMG/M metagenome (GOLD analysis project Ga0163162, IMG submission 115310) | Switchgrass rhizosphere microbial communities from Kellogg Biological Station, Michigan, USA - S5-5 metaG | ecosystem: Host-associated > Plants > Roots > Rhizosphere > Soil | place: USA...
ATCCGTGTAGGCACGAATCACAGGCGCGTGCGAGTTGATCAACGTCCCATCCATGTCGAAGAGAAGGCAGGAGGTGCGGAATTCGACTTGAGTAAGCAGCATGAGGAAGATGAATGATGTGCAGCGGACAAGCGCTAACGATGTCACTCAATGTCGCCAGTGACTGCTTCGAGCACACTGAGCGTGGTCGATTCGCGCGGTTGCAAAACGACCAGCGGCCCGTGCGACTCGATCTCGAAGTAAGGCAGTCTCGGCGCGTTGAAGACTTCAAGCGGCGAGCCATGAGCATACCTTGCATCGGGAAATACCGGGAAGCGTCTGCTTAACGTGTGCTTGCCTTCGGGCAGATCGAACACTACGTGTACGACGCCCGGCGAATGATTGATGCCCAGTTTGAACTCGACCGCTTCGGTGCATACCGTCGTCACATGCTTGTCCGAACCCGTCACGAAACCGGAATTGCGCACATCGCCCAGCGGACCTTTGGCGACAAACGGCATCACTGATTCGCGCCAGTCTCGCGGCGCATTTTCGATGGCTACGTCAACCCGCCCCGGCCGCCGCAACATCAGCACATCCCAGATCGCGCATGGACGCGCCGACTCTGCGCAGTTGATGAGTTCGTGCGACGTTGTCCAGGAGCCGTCGCGTGCGGACAAGACAATACGGCGCCTGATCTGCATGCCGCTTTGTCTGCATACGGAGCTGAGCAATTCGATGCCCATCGACCGGCTGTCGAACCACGTGCTCGCAACTTCGTAGGGACCGCTGTCCAGGTCGCGCTGCGGCGCGCCTTCGGGCCAGTCGGATTCGGGCGCGACCCAGGTCTTGCCGCCGCCCCACAACGGGAAGTCCCACTCACCGCAAAGCGTACGCCATTGTTCTGCGCTCCAGTCCGGGACATGGCCGGCAAGGGCATCGTTCACGTATGCCAGTTCGATGCCTTCATGCCGGATGCTCATCAGCCTCCCGCCAATGGCCGGCACGACAATGAGTTCGACCGTGCCCTCGCGCATCGATAACGCACTCCACCCGCGGTACGCGGTCCATTTCAATTCGCGGCGTGTGTCGGCGATTCCTGCAAAGTGCGATATGCGGTTCAGCATCGGTCAGCTCTTTGCCACCGGCTTGCTGCGCATCAGGCCGACCGTTTCAGGCTGCGCGATCTTGCACATCACCGGAGGCAAACCGCGTGCAATCAACTCGATATCCGCCAGCGCGCGGCGGCCGATTTCGCGCAACACAGCACTCAGTGCACCGGCTTGATGCGGAGAGAGCAACAGGTTGTCGATGGAACGCGCCCGGTGACCTGCAGCCAGCGGCTCCTCGGGAAACACATCCGTCGCCACGCGGATATGGCCTGACGCGGCTGCGTCGAGCATTGCATCGAAGTCCACCACGCCGGCACGGCTCACGAGCACAAACGCGGCGCCTGGTTTCATCGATGCGAATTCATCGCGCGTGAGAAAGCCCTGGTTCTGCGATGTCACGCCTGCCACCACGAACACGATCTGCGACTCGCGCAAGACCGTTTCCAGCGACGCCGGTTCGCAACCGAGCGACTCTATGTAGGCTGGAGGCAGCCATGGATCGAACGCCCTGACAACGCCACGAAACGGCGTGATGAGCGGCAGGATCGCACGCCCGAGGTCGCCCATGCCGATAAATCCCACAGACGCACCGTAAAGAGAAAACGCATCCCTGTTGGCATCGAGTCCATATTGCTCGGTGCCATTGCGAAAGCGCCGGTCCGCGTGACTGATTCCACGAGCCAGATCAATCGCCATTCCAAGTGCCGCTTCGGCTACCGGTTCCGCGAACACCGGACTCACGTTCAGCACACGCACGCCTTGCCTGAAGCACTGCGCGTAGTCCACGTTCGGAAGAAAATTTCCTTCCACATTCACGATCGCCCGTAGATTCGCGGCGCGTGCCAGACGTTCGGCCGGCATGTCGAACTGTCCGACGATGATGTGCGCATCGGCTGCACGCTGGTTGAAGATCTCGTCGGTGACGGGTCCTTCTTCGTGAATGAACACGTCGCCAAGCGCATGAAGGCGCTCCAGATCGGCGGGACTGAAAATGTCTTCGACGCTACGCGGCGAGGGCGCAACGAACAGACGGATTTTCTCTGCGATTTGAATCGAGGACACGGGGATGCTCCAGGAGAGGAATTGCTGAAACGGGGATACGTACCACGCTCGCACGCGTCCCTCGCAAATCGAATCAACGCGACTTTCGCGTGAACAGCTTGTCCGCTGTGACCGCTGCGATGATCAGCGCGCCCATCACGATCTGCTGATAATAGGTCTCGACGTTCATGATGTTCAGGATGTTATTGATCACGCCGATGATCAGTCCGCCAATGACCACGCCCGTAACCTGCCCGCGTCCGCCAAAGAAGCTCGTTCCGCCGATGATCGCCGATGCGATGGCGAAGGTCTCGAACCCGACTCCGGCATTCGGCTCGGCGGCCGCCGTGCGCGCCGTCGTGACAATCCCCGCGATCCCCGCGCACGTCCCCGCAATAATGAACACGACCATGGTGTGCAGCTTCACGCTGATGCCCGAATAAAACGCGGCCTGCGCGTTGCCGCCGAGCGCGTAGATATTGCGGCCGAGCTTCGTGAACTTGGTCAGGAACAGCAGGAAGCCGGCCACCACGACCGCGATGATGATGGGCACGGGCACGCCGAAGATCCGACCCGCAACAACGTCGGTAAATGATCGATCAAAGCCGAAGACCGATCGCGAGTCCGAAACGATGAGCGTCACGCCGCGATAAATCGCCGCCGTTCCCAGCGTGATGATGAACGGATGCAACTGCGTGAGATTGACAAGCGCGCCGTTAATCGCACCAAGCAAGGCGCCCGTGCCCACTCCGCCAATCAGCACTGCGAGCCAGACGGGCATGCCGGCCATCATCAGCTTTGCCATCACCATGCCGGAAAGCGCCAGCACGGAACCAATCGACAAATCGATGCCGGCAATCAGGATGGTGAAGAACACCCCGCACGCCAGCAAGACCATAACGGAGCTTTGCAGCAGAACCTGCACGAGGTTGTCGCGCGTGAGGAAGTATTGCGGCGACGCGATGCTGCACAAGATCAACAACAGCACAAGAATGCCGAACGTGCCATACGTCTGCCATATTGTGGCGAAATCGCGCCGTGGCGCTGCCGGCAACGGCGCGCCTGATGTGTTCGACTGATTCATCCTGCCTCCTTCGTGGTCGCTCATGACGTGGCGACTTGCATGATCGATTCTTCCGTGGCGTCGGCGTTGAAAAGCGTGCTTGCGACCGTGCCGTCCTTGTACACCGCAATGCGATCACACACGGCTATGAGCTCCGGCAATTCCGATGAAACCATCAGGATCGCCTTCCCCTCGTTCGCGAGGCCGCGCATGATCGAATAGATTTCCGCCTTCGCGCCTATGTCGATGCCGCGCGTGGGTTCATCGAAGATAAAGAGGTCGCTTTGCGCCGCGAGCCACTTTGCAATGATCGCTTTCTGCTGATTGCCGCCCGAAAGCTCGGTGATGTTCTGCGTCGATGAAGCGCACCGGATTCGCAGCCGCTCCTTGTAGCGCAGTCCGAATTCACGCTGACGCGCGCGATCGATCAGTCCCAGCGACAACGCACGTCTGGTGCTGCGCAAAGCAGGCGCCACGAAGATATTTTCTTCAATATTCAGGTTATGGAAGAAGCCCGTTGCGCGCCGGTCTTCCGTCACGAACGCAAGCCCTTGCTTCACGGCCTGGTATGGCGAATCGATCGTGATCTCGTGTCCATTCAGCGTCATGCGGCCGGCCGATTTGCGGCGCACGCCGAAGATGGTTTCCATCAGCTCGCTGCGGCCCGAACCCATCAAACCCGCAAAACCGAAGATCTCGCCGCGATGCAGGTTGAACGAGACATCGCGCACCCAGCCATCGCGTGACGAAAGATGATCGACGGAAAACACCACCTCGCCGTGCGTCGCGTCCTCGCCTTTCGGCCGGCCATGAACGATCTCGCGGCCGACCATCAGCGCGACGAGTCGATCCGTGGAGGTCGATTTGGCGTCGTACGTACCCACGTATTTGCCGTCCTTGAGTACCGTGACCCGGTCGCCGATCACGGGGATTTCCTTGAGCTTGTGCGAGATATAAGCGACACCAACACCTTCACGCTTCAGATCGCCGATCACGTTGAACAGCTTCGTAACCTCGGTATCCGTCAACGACGAAGTCGGTTCGTCCATGATGATGAGCCGCGCTTCGCTTGCGAGCGCCTTGGCAATTTCGACTTGCTGTTTCTCCGAGATGCCGAGGTCGCCAACCAGTGTTCGCGGATCGCGCGCGATACCGACACGCGCGAGCACCTCACGCGCCTTTGCGTTCATCTTCCGGCGATCGACCACGGGCACACCAAAGCGCCTGATGGTCGGAATGCGCCCAACGAACAGGTTCTCTTCAATGCTCAAATAGTCGATAACACTCAGCTCCTGATAGATCAGGCAGATGCCGAGCTGAGCAGACAACGAGGGCGAGAGCTTCGAATACTCGTTACCGCCCGCGATGATTGCGCCCGAAGTAGGCTCGTAAATGCCGCTCAGGATTTTCATCAGCGTCGATTTCCCGGCGCCGTTCTCGCCAAGTAGCACATGCACTTCGCCTGCGCGAACGTCGAAGCTCACATCGCTTAGTGCGGTCGTGCCCGGAAACAGCTTCGTGATGCCGCGCACGGCCACCAGTACGTCGTTCATCTGATCCTCGCTTGGTACCTGCGACCGGCTTACTTCGTGATCAGATGCGACTCGATCGGCGTGAATTCCGGCGTCTTGTTCGGATCGATGGCCGGCTTGTTCTTCAACGCATCCACCAACAGGTCCACGGCCTTTGCGCCCATTGCGGCCGAGTCCTGCGCAACCGTTGCGGTGAGTTCGCCGCGCTTGATCGAATCGAGGGCTTCAGGAACACCGTCGGTGCCGACCACGACAATCTTGCCGAGCTTGTCCGCGTTCTTCACGGCTTGCGCCGCGCCGAGCGCCATGGTGTCGTTCGCCGCGTAGATAGCCTTCAGATCAGGATTGCGTTGCAGGATATTGGTGGTGACGTCGAGCGCTTTCGAACGGTCCCAGTCGCCCGGCTGGCTCGCCACGAGCTTGATGGAAGGCACTTTCGCGAAGGCCTGCTTCGCGCCATCGCGACGTGCATCGCCTGAGACGTTGCCCGCTTTTCCTTCGATGATCGCGACCTTGCCGCCCGCGCTGCCAAGCTTCTGGACGATGAAATCGCCCGCTTTATTCCCAAGCGCCACGTTGTCGCTGGAGATGAATCCGATCACCGCACCGCCCGCCGCTTTCAGCTGACCCTGGTCGATTTTTTCATCGATATTGACTACGTAGATACCCTTCTTCGTCGCCGCGCTAACCGCCTGGATCAGGCTCACGGGTGAGATCGGCGCAACGCCGATTGCCTTGTAATTCTTGTTCAACACGTCTTCGACCAGACGCTGCTGCCCCTGAATATCTTCTTCGCTGTTGCCCGCGAGAATGTCGACCGTGACGCCCTTCGCCTTCGCTTCTTTCTGGATGCCATCGCGCATCGCAACCCAATACGGGTTGGCGAGCGTCTTTAATACGATTGCAATGTCAGCCGCTTGCGCCGGCGTCCACGCTGCCAGCGTTACAACCGCTGCTGCAACGCCCGTTGTCGATTTAAGCCACTTTTGTACGTTCATGCTTCGTCTCCTGTTGTTCCGCGTAAGCGGATTTTTATGTGTTGAACAAGCTGCCAACTAAATCTGCTTCCACGCACCTGCTTTCGATGAACCCAGCACCGCATCGATGATCTGCGCCGAGCGATAACCATCGTCGAACGTCGGCAGGCCGTCGCGCGTTTCGCCGCGAATGACTGAGTAGGTATCGGCAACGAAGGCTTCAAAGCATTGCGCATAGCCTTGCGCGTGACCCGCCGGCAACGTCGCGAGACGCCGCTGCTCGGCGCTGCCACGCGATGGATCGCGCACGAACAAGCGCGTCGAGTCGCGTTCGCCGAGCCACAGCTTTTCGGGTTCTTCCTGATCGAATACGAGGCTTGCGTTGGCGCCGTCGATTTCGAACCATAAGCGGTTCTTGCGTCCCGCCGACACCTGGCTTACGGTCAGCGTTGTCAGCACGCCCGTAACCGTGCGGAACAACGCGCCGGCGATGTCCTCGGTCGTCACGGCTTTGCGCGGCGCCGATGCATCGGCCGTCACCGCTGAAAACGTCGCGACCGATCCCGCCGGACGATCCTTCATCGTGGTCTGGAGCGTCGCGACAACGGATTCGAAGCGCTCGCCGCTTATCCATTCGATCAGGTCACACCAATGCGAGCCGATGTCGGCAAATGCACGCGACGGACCGCCCAAGGTTGCGTCGACGCGCCAGTTCGTATCGTCGCGGCCGAGCAGCCAGTCCTGAAGATAACTTCCGTGCATCAGTTGCAGCGCGCCAACGGTGCCGTCCTGCACGAGCGCGCGCGCTTCCCGCACCATCGGGTGATATCGATAAACAAATGGAATAGCCGCCACGCGCTGCGCCGACCGAGCAGCGTCCGCCAATGCTTTTGCATCGGCGAGACGGGTCGCAAGCGGCTTTTCGCAGATCACGTGCTTGCCGGCAGCGAGCGCCGCCATGGCAAGCGGGTAATGCGTTGAATTGGGCGTGCAGATATGAATGACGTCGACAGACGGATCGCCGATGGCTTCATCCACGCTTGAATAAGCGCGTTCAATACCAAGTTGAGCGGCGGCCTCCTTGGCGCGTTCGGGGCTCGACGTCGCGATGCCCTTGATCTGAGCGCCTGCCAGACGGCTTGCTCTTGAATGAACCGCACCCATCATGCCGGCGCCGACGATTGCCACGCCCAGCGCTCCAGCCAGTTTTGTCTCAGCCATTTTTTTAAACTCCATTGGGTTGACTGGACAATACCGACGCCCGACATGGCCGGACATTTTGTATTATTTAATTCGATTCCCGACATAAATACTTTGCCTATCGAGCTGAGAAACGCGCTTGTGGCCAATGCTCGGATTAAAGTAAGCTCGGTTTCCCAAGGCCCCCGCCGCTATGCACACTCAAAGCAATCAGCCCGCTCTCTCTCGCCTCGCCACTTTCGACCGCGCTTTCCGGCTCGAAGAGTTCGAGGTGCATAGCAAGCTTGCGAAGCTGATCGCTTCGTCGCAGGGCGTGAGCCGCGCGGACCTTGCGCGCAACACCGGCTTCGCGCGCTCGACCGTGTCGCAGTTGATCCAGCCGCTGATCGAATGCGATCTCGTGAAGGAACAAGCGCAAAGCGCGTCGGCGAGAGGACGTCCCGGCACCATGCTCGTACTCAACCCGCGCGCCGGCGTCATCCTGGTCGCGGATATGGGAGCAACGCACGGGCGTCTCGTGATCTCCGATCTCGCGCAGCGGCGGCTCGCCGAACGCGTGTTTGGCATCGATGTTTCGCTGGGTCCCGAACCGGTCCTCGAATCGATCATCGAGCAATTCCATCAATTGCTGCAGGAGCACCGGCTCCTCGATCAAACCGTGCGCAGCGTCGTGGTCGGCTTGCCGAGTCCGGTGGACTTCAGCCGCGGCGTTTGCGTGAGGCCGCCGATCATGCCGGGATGGGACGGCTTTCCCGTATCGGAATATTTGCAGGCGCGGCTCAAGACGCCGGTTCTCGTCGATAACGACGTGAACCTCATGGCCCTTGGCGAAGCGCGGACGCGGCCCGCCAATCAGTCGCCGCTATTGTTCGCGAAGGTATCGACGGGGATAGGCTGCGGCATCATCACGTCCGACGGCATGCTGCATCGCGGCGCCGACGGTTCTGCGGGCGACGTCGGCCATATCCGTGTGCCGGGTCGCGACGACGTGGTTTGCCGCTGCGGCAACATCGGCTGTGTGGAAGCGGTTGCGTCGACTAACGCGGTGCTCGCCAACCTGCAGGCGCTTCCCGAGTCCGACGCGCAAACCGTGGATGACCTGGTGCGTCTCGTTCGCTCCGGCGATCCACAAGCGGTGCGGCTGATACGCGCGGCGGCCGAGGAAATTGGCGAGATCATCGCGATGCTCGTGCATATGTATAACCCGGCGGCAATCGTGCTTGGAGGCCGCATGGCGAGGATCAGCGATGATCTTCTCGCGGGCGTACGCGCAGTGGTTTATAGACGAGCCCTGCCGCTTGCAACGCGCAGCCTGCTGATCCAGAACACAGCGCTGAATCAATATGCCGGAGCGATCGGCGGGACGGTGCTTGGAATTGAAAGCGCGCTTTCATCGAAGGGCATTGCTTCCATATTGCATCCGCTGCACGGCTGAGCAGAAGTGAAAAATACAGTAACCGCACCTGTCTTTTTGCTCGCGCATCTGCAAACATGGCGGCCCCAACTTCCAAGCAGCAACGTTCCAATGGCATCAAGCAAGGCACATCATGCCACCGGCTTCGCGGCCGGCGTCGTGGCGGCGAGTATCGTTGCTCATAGCGGCGCTGTCGGGCCGTTTCACGTCTGGGTCCTTCTGAGTTTCATGGCCGCGATCGCGGGCGCCACCGCGCCGGACTGGCTGGAAGTGGCGTGGTGGTCACGCAAGCGCCGGCTGTGGGTCACGCACCGTACCGTTACCCATTGGGGCATTGGATGGATTGCGCTGCTGGTGGTTTCGTACCGGTGGCTCGGACACGACCGCCTCGCCGCGCCGGCATTTGGTTTCGCATGTGGCGGCCTGATGCATCTGCTCGCCGACTGGCCCAACCCGCTCGGCGTTCCGTGGATCGCCACGCGTCATTCGCTCAACTGGTGGAACAGCGGGCGCTGCGACCTGCTGGTTGTCGGAGCCTCGTGGACCGCGGCGTGGTTCGTCGCCGGCCATGCCGGGCTGCACGACATCCATGGGCTTGCGAACTTGACGCATTGGCTGGCGCGCTAAGCCCCGCTTCCTTTTACGAAACCTCCTTCAAAAGCCGCCACATGGTCGTGCGGCTGATCCCAAGTTGCTTTGCTGCGGCACTGCGATTGCCACCACACGCACTAAGCGTGCGATGCACTACGTCGGGCGTGAGGGGTTCATCGGGCGGAGGCTTTGACACGGCGCTCTGCTGCACACCCGCCTCCGCCAGCTCCGGAAACACCGCAAGCAAATCCTCTTGCGAACCGCGCTGCAATTCATCGAAGTGAATGGCCGCGCGCGTCAACAAGTTGGCAAGCTCACGGACGTTCCCGGGCCATGCGTAGTTTGCAAAAAGCGGCGCGAGCATACGCATGACTTCCGGCATGATGTCCGCGCGCAACCGGTACTCCGCCACGATTGACTTGAGCACATGACGCGCGATCTCCTGCACGTCGCCGCGCCGCTCTTGCAACGACGGCAACTCGATATGCAGCACATTGAGCCTGAAATACAGGTCCGCGCGAAACCGGCCGTTCTCGACCAGCGCCTTGAGATCGCGATGCGTCGCCGCAATCACGCGGACATCGACAGGCGTCAACTGGCCAGAACCGAGCTTCATGACCGCGCGCTCCTGCAGCACTCGCAACAACCTGCTTTGCAATGCGGCCGGCATTTCGCCGATTTCATCGAGGAAGATGGTGCCCGTATGCGCCATTTCGAAAAGCCCTTGCTTGCCGCCGCGCCGGGCCCCTGTGAATGCGCCCTCTTCGTGACCGAACAATTCGCTTTCGACGAGTCCTTCCGGCAGCGCTGCACAATTGAATGCGACGAACGGATTGCCGCGCCGCCGGCTTGCCATATGAATACCCTGGGCGACCAGTTCCTTCCCCGTGCCGCTTGCGCCGGTCAGCAGCACGGTCGCTTCGTGCGCGGCGCCGGTCTGCGCGAGCCGGCGCACTTTTTCGAGCGCGGGTGAACTGCCTACAAGATCGCTCAGCCTATGCCGTGCCGTCAAATACCTGGGCCGTTGGCTCGTGCGCAGCGAGCGGTCGATACGTTGCGCGACCACAGCGTCCTGCATGGTCACGACCATCCCGGTCCGCGTGCCGTGCTCGGTCATGGGAACGCAATTCACGCTGAGCGCGCGGCCATCGATATGCTCGATCCGGTCTTCGATTGGCGTATCCCGTCCCGCCGCCTCACGCAGCAACGCGCCAACCTTCGACGCAATCTGCGCGCCGATGTCGCTCACGGCGCCGTCGCGATCCAGGCCGAGCAGTTCGAGCATCGCGGGGTTGACGGCTTCGAGTTGGCCGAGGTCATCGAAGGCCGCTACGCCATCACGAAGATGCCCGACGATCGTGTTCAACCGCAAGCGCTTCGACTCCTTTTCCCGGCTGACCTTTGCGAGTTCCACGGAGCGCTCGAACGCCTCTTCCACCGCGCCCAGCGAATAGAGAAAGACGCTTTCGACCCCCGCGCTTTCGGCGAAATCGCAGGCCATGCCCGGCCCGATGATCGTGGCGCAACCCTGCGCGACCAACTCGTCGACGGCACGGCGCACTTCATCGATTGAACGATACGACCGCTGGATCACTTCGATGTTGAGCCACGAGCGCAACGCGGCAAGCTCCGTTGAAACAGAATCGTGAAGCACGACGCCGATACGCCCCCCCGGGCGCTTTGATGTCGCTTCCGCTATGCCGCGCAGCACGTCGAAACCGTTCACTTTCACGATCACCACGGGCACGGGCAAATGCTCTCGCAAGTAAGCCCCGTTCGAGCCTGCGGCCAGCACCACATCGACTTTTCCAGCATCGATCAGCGTGCGCAGCGTCTCGACTGCCGCGCCGTACCCTTCGCGTATGGGGAAGATCCGGGCGTGATCGAGGTAACGCGGCGCGAGCGCTTCGCACGGCCGCTGCAAGCGGCTGATGCTGACAACGGCGATGCCCGGCCTGCCATGGTGAGCGGTGGATATGGAAGCGTAATTTCCTGCGGCCACGACGCGACTCCTATGTTTCACAAGTGTTTCAAACTATTTCGATGAAACATGATGATGAAACATCGAAACAATGTCAACGCGTTCATCAATCAGCGCAAGTGCTTGTCTTGCAAGGAACTTCGGCTCGAATCAACAACTGGCATGGATGCTGCGAACAGCGTGACATACCCTTCACGAGGAACAGCCATGTCGCAATCTTCCGCCGCACGCCGCGCCGCCTTTCGCGCCGCCATACAACAACGCCAGGCCTTGCTCATGCCGGGCGCCTTCAACGCAATGAGCGCTCGCGTGGTCGCGGACGCCGGCTTCAAGGCGCTGTACATCACGGGCGCGGGCGTGACGAACATGTCGCTTGGCTTGCCCGATCTCGGTTTCGTGGGTTTGAGCGAAATCGCGGAGCACACGTCGCGCATACGCGATGCCGTGGACCTGCCGCTGCTAGTCGATGCCGACACCGGTTTTGGCAACGCGCTCAACGTTCGCCACACTGTCCGCACGCTGGAGCGCGCAGGCGCCGATGCAATCCAGCTCGAAGATCAGGTGAGTCCGAAGAAATGCGGCCATTTTTCGGGCAAGGCCGTCATCTCCACCAGCGAAATGGTCGGCAAGCTTCACGCAGCCGTCGATGCACGCGAAGACGCCAATTTCCAGATCGTCGCCCGCACCGATGCGTGCGCCGTGCATGGCTTCGAAGCGGCGATAGAACGCGCACACCGTTTTGCCGAGGCAGGCGCCGACGTCCTGTTTATCGAAGCAGTCGAAACGTTCGATGAAATCAAGCAGTTGCCGTCGCTTTTCGACACGCCTCAGCTGATCAACATCGTGGTGGGCGGCAAGACGCCGGTCGTCCCGCAAAGCGAGCTGGCAGCGCTGGGATTCGGCATCGTCCTGTATGCGAACGCTGCACTGCAGGGCGCCGTGCTGGGCATGCAAAAGGCGCTCGGCGCGCTGCGCGATGCCGGCAAGCTCGATGAAGACCCGACGCTCCTCGCGCCGTTCAACGAACGCCAGCGGCTTGTCGACAAGCCGCTCTTCGACCGTCTCGACAAACAATACGCAGCGGGCAGCGATTAACCCAGGCACGCCAGAACAAAGAGAACTCAGGAGACTTCAGCGTGACAAAAATCAGTACAGTGCCCTTCCCCGACGTCGAACCGCAGGCCCGCGTGAATCCGGTGCGGCTGCGATCGATCATCGGCGGGTTGATGGGCAATGTGATCGAGTGGTACGACTTCCTCGCATACAGCATCTTCTCGATCTACTTCGCGAAAGCTTTTTTCCCCGCCGATAACCCCACTGTCCAGCTGATGAACGCGGCGGCCATTGCGGCTGTCGGGTATATTGCGCGACCTGTCGGCAGCTGGCTGATCGGGCTTTATGCGGACAAGCGCGGCCGCAAGGCGGCGCTCATGTGGTCGGTCATGGGCATGTGCGTTGGATCCCTGATGATCGCGGTTACGCCGGGATACGCCACGATCGGTGCGCTCGCACCGGTCATCCTGATCGTCGCGCGTTTGTTGCAAGGCCTGTGCATGGGCGGCGAATACGGCACGAGTGCCACGTATCTCAGCGAGATCGCGCCCGAAAACCGGCGCGGCTTTTATCTCGGCTTTCTTCAGGTGAGCGTTGTCGCGGGCCAGTTGCTGGCGCTCGGTCTTCTGCTTGTCATGCAGCACGTACTGCTTACATCGGAGCAGATCGACCGTTGGGGCTGGCGCATTCCGTTTGTGATCGGAGGGCTGCTTGCGCTCTTCGCGCTGTATATGCGCCGCAACGTAATGGAATCAGAAGCGTTCGCCGAGAGCGCCAAAAAGCATGGCCCGCCGATCAGCCGTGAAATGCTGGCGCACTGGCGTCAGCTCGTGCTTGCAGTCGGCATAACCGTGGGTGGCACCGTCGGCTTTTATACGTACACGGTCTACATGCAGAAGTATTTGGTCAATTCAGTCGGACTCAGCAAGGAGTCGTCGACATTCATCTCCTCGCTCGCCTTGCTGCTTTACATGCCGCTGCAGCCGCTGTTCGGCCTGGCCTCGGACATGTTCGGCCGCCGTCCGGTTCTGATCTGCTTCGGCGTGTGCTGTACGCTGTTTTCGGTCCCGTTGTTCACGGCGCTGAGCCACACGAAAGATCCGCTTGTTGCGTTCCTGCTGTCGTTTGCAGGCCTCGCAATGTTGAGCGGCTTTACGTCGGTTCACATGCTTGCGAAGACCGAACTCTTTCCGGCGCGAATCCGTGCGCTCGCGGTCGGCCTGCCGTACGCGCTGACGACTGCGATCCTCGGCGGAACTACCGAGTTCGTTGCCTTGCGCTTCAAGGCGAGTGGACACGAGCAGTATTTCTACTGGTACGTCAGCGCGTGGGCGGCGGTGTCTCTTATTGTTTATATACGGATGCCCGAGACCCGTTTTCGAACCGCCACGAGTACCGGGCCTGGAGCCTGAGTGTTCAGATGCAGCGGCGCTCGCCGCTGCTTGCGTTGATTGCGTATCAGAACCGGTAGATCATTGCGATGCGATAAACCATCTGATTCTCTCCCGACGATACCCCCGCGGACGCAGGCGTTTGTGCAAAGTCGAAGCCCGTACCCGTATTCGCGCTCACCACATGCTGATAAACACCTTGCGCATAAACCGATGTCCGCTTGCTCAAGTCATAGTCGAGCATGAGCGAGAGTTGATGCCACCTGGGCAAGAAATCGCCAACCGTGGAATGGACATGCGCTTCGGTGAATGTGTAGGCGCCGCCTAGCCAAAAGCTCGGCGTGAACAGATATTTGCTGTTGATTTCGAAGTTATCGAATTTCCATGAGGTCCATTTGCCGCCCGCAGGCTGAGTGGCAGCCGCGGCGAAATAGCCGTTGCTGGTGGGGTTATATACATCGACATGCGAATACGAAAAACCGATCTTCGTATTTTCGAACTTGTATGCAAGGCCCGCCACAATGTTCTGCTGCGATGAACCCGCGAAAACCGTATCGGTCGCAACGGCGCCGGTGGCGGTTCCCGCATTGTTGAGCTTGAGATAACCAACAGCCGCGGTCAGTCCGCCGTTCTGATACTGGCCCGCCGCGCTGTACATGCGATTGTTGGCGAAACCCGTGTCATTGCTGAAGCCATACATTGCTTCGCCCTTGAAGCCACGATATGACGGACTCGTGTATTTCACCGAGTTGTTGATGCGGTAATCGAAGTCGGCATTGTCGTTATCGAACGGATGAGACGAGACGTCCCCCGTCATGGAACCAGCGCTTGTGAGGCCGCTCCATAAATCAAGCGTCGGGTCGTACTGGCGTCCCAAGGTCAGCGATCCGTAAGTGTCGGATTGAACACCCACGTACGCTTGCCTGCCGAATTCCCGGCCGCCTTGTTTCAGCGTCCCATTGCTTGCGTCGAAGCCGTTCTCCAACTGGAAAATAGCGCGATAACCGCCGCCAAGATCTTCACTTCCTTTCAATCCCCAACGGCTGCCGTAGGTATCACCGCTTTTCATCTGGACCGTGCCGTGGTCTTTTGCGTTGCTGGTGAAGTTCAGTCCTTCGTCGATCACGCCATAAAGCGTCACGCTGCTCTGCGCATGCGCTGAGACCGCGACGCCGGCTATTGCCGCCGCAACGGCCATAGAAGCTACTTTCGTCATTTATCTTCCCGTGGTTTGGATTTGTCGAATAACCTTTTTATTTCGTATGACTAACCGTATGCCAAGCCGTGGTGACCGTCATGCCGCGCTGCTTATATCGACGTGTTGTCACGAAAGGATGCTAACGACGCACAAAAGTCACGTCTTCCGCCGCTTCAGCGGATGAACCTTTTATTTTTCACTGCGATTTGTCGTATGCGCGTAAACGCTTAGCTTCAAAACGGCCACGCCTTCCTTGACTTCTTCCAATCAACGCTTAAACTTAACTCCATGGTTAAGTATTCGGAAGCGGCCTTGAACCGCACATTCACCGCCCTGGCCGACCCGACGCGACGCGCCCTGCTTGCACGTCTGTCCGCCGGCGCGGACTTGTCCGTCAGCGAACTCGCGCAGCCGTTTGCCATGTCGCTGCCCGCCGTGATGAAGCACCTCGATGTGTTGTCGGATGCCGGGCTCATCACGCGGACCAAGACGGGCCGCACCGTCGTGTGCCGGCTCGCCGCCGGACCGATGGAGGAAGCCATGCAATGGCTCGCCCATTACGAGCGCTTCTGGACCGATACCCTCGATCGCCTTGCCGCCTTTGTGGAGGAAGACCCATGTCCGACAAACCCAGCCTCACGCTCCAGCGCCGAATCAACGCAAGTCCCGCCAAAATCTTTGCAGCGTGGACGGAACCGTCGCAACTCGTGAAGTGGATGCATCCTGCCAATAACAACGTGGTCCACGCGGAAATGGACGTGCGCGTCGGCGGGCGGTTCCGGATCGTCATGCGCACGCCGGCCGGCGAGACGCACGACGTGAGCGGCGTGTTCAAGGAGGTCGTGCAGGACGAAAAACTCGTCTACACCTGGGCATGGCGCAGCACGCCCGAACGCGAATCACTCGTCACGTTCATGCTGAGGCGCGACGGCGAACTCACTTTGCTTACGCTCAAGCACGAGCAGTTCTTCGATGAAACCGCACGCGATAACCATGAGTCCGGCTGGAACGAAATCCTCGACGGACTTGTACGGGAATTCGCCTGATCACTGGAGGAGGACGCAAGATGGAACAGCATCTGATAGTTTCGCAAGAGGAGTGGCTTGCCGCGCAAAAGGCGCACCTGGCCGAGGAGAAGGCGTTGACACATGCACGCGATGCGCTTGCCGAAAAACGCCGCGCGTTGCCGTGGGTGAAAGTCGAGAAGAGCTATACGTTCGAAACGCCGGATGGTCGAAAGACGCTCGCTGAGCTCTTCAACGGACGCAGCCAGTTGATCGTGTATCACTTCATGCTGGGGCCGGACTGGGAAGCGGGATGCACAGGCTGCTCGTTCGTATCGGATCACATGGACGGTGCGTTGATGCATGTGGAGCAACGCGACGTTGCTTATGTCGCGGTATCGCGTGCGCCTCTTCCAAAAATCGAAGCCTTCAAGAAACGCATGGGCTGGCACTTCAATTGGATGTCGTCATTTTGCAGCGATTTCAATTTCGATCATCACGTATCGTTTACGCCCGAGCAGCGCGCCACGGGCAAGATCGACTACAACTTCCAGACCCACGAGACCAGGGAGCCTGGCTTCGACAGCGACGAAATGCCTGGCGTCAGCGTCTTCTACAAGGACGAGGCGGACAATGTGTTCCGCACGTTCTCGGCCTATGGACGTGGCGTTGAGCCGCTTATCGGCGCTTACGACTTGCTCGACATGACGCCGAAGGGACGCGATGAGGAACATGGGATGACGGACTGGATGCGGCATCACGATCGTTACGACAACGTGCAGCAGGAAGCAGGAGGATGTTGTCATTGACATCGGTTGATGATGCGGGACAGGTCGGTCTGAATGTTTTGCCTGCTGCTTTCGGGGCATCCGCCCATATAATCAGCGGCTTCTGCCCGGACCATCCCGCCATGACTCAAAACGTTCGCGCCGCGCTGCTCAACGATCGCCTCGACTGGAATCTCCTGCGAACCTTCCTTGTCATCGCGCGCGAGCAAAGCATCAGCCGCGCCGCAGCGCACCTGCACATCACGCAGCCGGCCGTCAGCCATGCGCTGAAACGGCTCGAGGAACAACTCGGACGCAAGCTCGTTCAGCGCAACGGCCCACGTATCGACATTACGCGCGCGGGCGACGAAGTCCGCGAACTCGCCGAGGAAATCTACGGCAGCATCTCGCGCCTGAGCCGCGAGAACGGTGCGGCCGAACGCGACGTCTCGGGCTATGTCCGCCTCGCGACCGTAAGCGGCGTGCAATATCCGGCCTACGACGACTTCCTTGCACAGTTTCATCGCGACTATCCGGACATCGACATCGAGGTGCAGGTGATGCGCAGCGCCGACGTTCCCAGCGCGCTTTTGCAGCACACCGCAACGGCCGCGCTGAGTCTGAACCGGCACATGGGCAAGAAGATCGGGCACAAGCTATTTATGCCGCAACGCTATGCACTTTTTTGCGGCATGCACCATCCGTTGTTCGGGCGTCCTGACCTCACGACCGACGACTTGCTCAACGAAAACTTCGTCTCGTTCGCGGGCGACCAGATCGGCGCGTCGCTTTCGCCGCTGAGCTATTTCCGCGACCAGCACGGTTTCACCGGACGCGTGGTTGCGAGTTCGGCGAGCGTGGCTGAAGTGAAGCGTCTGATGGTAGCCGGATTCGGCATCGGCAGCTTGCCCGAGCATGTGGGACAAGCCGAAGTGCTCGCGGGACGCATGATGCGGCTACCGCCCGACGGAGGAGTGGCCGACCTCGATGTCGTTTTGCTATGGCCCGCAGACCTCAAGCCGCGACCTGCGGAGCGGGTGTTCCTTGAACGTATCCAGGCATTCGCCGACACGCATTCGCCGCAAACGGCCGGGTCAATATCCCTTGATTAAGTCCACCTGATTCGCAAGCGGTTCTCCACGTTCCAAACGGAGAATATTCGCTGCGATCTGCTCGCCGATGCACACCGCACTCGCAACCGACGCCATATGCGGCGTCACGATCAGATTCGGCGCACGCCATAACGGATGACCCTGTACGAGCGGCTCCTGCTCGAACACATCGATCACCGCGCCGCCAAGCTGACCACCCTCGAGTGCCGCGATTGCATCGTCAGTCACGAGATGAGCGCCACGACCAACATGAATCAGCTTGGCGCCTCGCGGCAGCATCGCGAAGAGCTCGCGGTCCAGAATACCGGTCGTCTCTGCGGTCAGCGGAAGAAGGCAGACGAGGATATCGACCTCGGCCAGGAATGGCGCGAGCTGTGTTGCATTGAATGTCTCGATACCGGGCAGCGACTTGCGCTCGCGTGACCATCCGCGAACCTTGAATCCCGCGCGATGAAGATCCCCGGCAACCTTCAACCCTAATGCACCAAGACCCATCACGCCAATGGTCCTGTCGCGCGCGGCAACCTGTTCAGGACGGTCCCAGATCTCATGCCGCTGGTTCGCCATCACATGATCGATGCGCCGATGAAAATGCAGCACGCCCCACATCACGAACTCGGTCATCCCTTGTGCGTGCAACGGATCCACTACACGGCAGAGCGGCACATCGGGCAACGCCGGGTCCTGCAGGATATGGTCCGCGCCCGCCGCAATGCTGTGAATCAGCTTGAGGCCGGCAACCCGCGCCAGTGCTCCAGCGGGTGGCTGCCAGCAGACGGCGACATCGGCTTCCTTTGAATTGGACGCGACTATCCGTGCATCGGGTAACGCGTCCAGCAGGGGTGCCGCGAACGGCATCATGTCGATGCTTTCGCTAAGGAGAATAATGCGCGTCATCAACTGGCGTAGTCCGTGTTGGCATCGGCGATGAGTCTTAGCGCTGCCTGCCATTGCAATGCGATGATTGCATCGGCTTCATCGCGGTCGAACTGACTTGCGGTAAGCCGGCACACTTGCGGTGATGGTATGCACAGCTCCGCATTGCCGGACAATGCACGAACCTGAATCTCGCAGGCGCGCTCGAGAAAATAGATGTCCTGGAAGGCTGCGGGAATCGTGCGTCCCCCCACGAGCAAGCCGTGATTGCGCAGGATCATCGCACGGTGCATCCCAAGATCATTCACCAGTCGATCACGTTCGCCAAGGTCGAGCGCAATGCCCTCGTATTCGTGATAACCAATGCGCTCGTAAAACTTGAGCGCATGCTGACTGATGGGCAGCAAACCATGTTTCTGCGCCGATACCGCCGATCCCGCCGCCGTATGCGTGTGGATCACACAGGCCAGATCGGGACGTGCCGTGTGAATTGCAGAATGAATAGTGAAGCCCGCCGCATTCACGCGATACCGCTTTGCATCATCATCTGCACCTTGCTCGACCACACGCCCCGCGCTGTCAATCCGCACCAGGTCCGAAGCACGCATTTCATGAAACAGGACGCCGTACCGATTGATCAGGAAATGATGATCGCGACCGGGCACACGCGCGGTGATGTGAGTATCGATCATGTCGGTCATCTTGAAGTGCGCGACCAGCCTATACAACGCGGCGAGCTCGGAGCGCACTTTCCATTCGTCATCGGGATAACGATTTGCTTCATGATTCATGATGTAGTCCGTCGATTTCTGAGTGAATTTCTATAAAGCTTGAGGCGCGCCGTCGGTCGGGGCATCGGCCTGATCGGCCCGCGCCTGATATCGCGCGAGGCCCACGATGCCAATGAGCGAAACCACGGACAACGCGGAGAAGAACATCGCAAGCGGCAGCCATTGCCCTTGATAGCGCTGCGCGAGCATGGTGCCGATCAACGGCGTGGTGCCCCCGGCGACGGTCGCACACAGCTGATAGGCAATCGAGATGCCGGAGTAACGGAGGTGCGTAGGAAACGCTGCGCTCATGAAACCCGCGATCACCGCATACACGGCTGACAAGACCACGACAGCCACCGCAATGCCGATCACAATCAACACCGGATTCTGCGTGTTGACCAGTACGAACATGGGATACGGGGTGAGGATGGAAATCAGCGCGGCCCATGTCAGGAAGCGTGCTTCGCCGAAGCGCTCGGAGAGCATGGCCGAGAACGGTTGCGACACGAGCTGGATGATCGTGATAATGAACAGGCAATCGAGTATCACCGACTTCGGCATCTTCAGATAAGTCGTAACGTACGAGATCATGAAAGTGTTCGTGAAGAAGAATCCGGCGGACCCGATGGTCGTTGCAGCAGCCGCAAACAGGATCGGCACCCAATGCGACCTGATGACTTCGCTCACCGGCGCCTTGACTCGCTCGTTTGCTTCTTTCATGCGCTCGAACTCAGGCGACTCGTTCACGCCCGACCGGATCACCATGCCGATGATCAACAACACGAAGCTCGCCAGGAACGGCAACCGCCATCCCCACGCAATGAAATCCTCGTGACTAAGCGACGTAACCAGGCGAAACGATATCAGCGACAACAACAAGCCGGTCGGACTGCCCATCTGCGGAAACGATGCAAACAGCGTCTTGCGTCCTTTAGGTGCGTGCTCGCTCGACATCAAAACCGCGCCGCCCCACTCGCCGCCCACGGCAATGCCCTGCACGATGCGCAATATGATCAACATGACCGGCGCCATCACCCCGACTGACGCGTACGAAGGCAGCAGGCCGATCCCCGTGGTTGCCACGCCCATCAGGAACATGGTGAGGATCAGCATCTTCTTGCGGCCGAGCTTGTCGCCCCAGTGACCGAATACTGCGCCGCTCAACGGGCGCGCTATGAAGCCAACAGCAAAAGTTGCAAACGACGCAAGCGTGCTGACAAAATGATTGGTGCTCGGAAAAAATATCTCGCCGAGCACAAGTGCTGCGGCGGTGGCGTAGGTATAGAAGTCATAAAACTCGACTGTCGTGCCGATGTACGCCGCGAGCGCTGCGCGAACGGGCTGGCGAGTATGAACCTGGAGACTCATGAAGTGCCTTGTGCGGTTCGGCCGGCGAGAATTCGCGCGGCGGTTTGTTGGGAGGACCGCCGATTTATCCCGCACCAATATTGCTCAGTAAAATGCCTGTTTTTAATTTTCATTATTATTGGCGTTCATAGTCGAACGGTCCGTGAACGCCCCCCGCATTTACCCGCGCCGCCGTAAACCCTGATCCCCGAGATCTTGTAGCCGCTCCATTCATCGCCTATTCTCTGAAACGTTTCAGTCGATGGCGAATGGGTGATCCATGAGCGTGCCTGACAGAACTCTTCCAACGCTGCGCGATGTCGCGAATGCGGCGAAGGTGTCTGTTGGCACAGCGTCGAAGGTGCTGTCCGGCGCTTCAGGCGTAAGCGCCGAGCGCGCCCGGCG
>Ga0163162_10001672_pt1 | contig 20806 bp, 18 predicted proteins | sample S55metaG_FD_115310 | JGI IMG/M metagenome (GOLD analysis project Ga0163162, IMG submission 115310) | Switchgrass rhizosphere microbial communities from Kellogg Biological Station, Michigan, USA - S5-5 metaG | ecosystem: Host-associated > Plants > Roots > Rhizosphere > Soil | place: USA...
GGCAAGCGCGGCTGGTACTACTGGAACTGGATATGGAATTTACGCGGGTTTCTGGATAAAGTGGCCGGAGGGGTAGGTTCGCGGCGTGGGCGCACCAGCAACGTGAATATTTCGCCTGGCGACGCAATTGATTTCTGGCGGGTTCTTTTGGCTGATAAAGCCGATAAACGCCTACTGCTATACGCCGAAATGAAACTTCCGGGCGAGGCCTGGCTGGAATTTAAGGTAGTGGAACGTCACGGAGAAACATTCCTGAGCCAGATCGCTACCTTCCGTCCCCGTGGCTTGTGGGGCAGGCTGTACTGGGCGCTGATGTTCCCATTCCATATTTTTATATTTAAAGGGATGGCCGAGCAGATAACGTTATATGAGCCCTCATCAATTTAAATTGGGGTTCGCATTAACAACATAATTTTGTATGATTGTACATCACTGAAACTATCGCCATGCTCTTAAAAAACACCTTCGTACACCATGTTCATTTCTGGCTTCATCGTAAAGAAGATAATCAGCAACTTATAGATGGATTAAATACCTTAATTCCGATCCAGCATATTCGCGACCTTCACATCGGTGTACCTGCAGATACCCATCGCAGCGTTGTGGACCGTTCCTATGATGTTTCTCTGCTTATTTTATTTGACAGCCCCGAAGCACAGGATGCTTATCAGATTGATCCTACACACGTATTATTTGCCGACAATTATGCCAAACCCCTTTGCAGCAAAGTTGTTGTTGTGGATAGCGTTAATGTGTAGTTCATGGTTCATAGATCATAGTTCATGGCAGAAGAGGAGTTAACCATTCCTTTTATGAACCAAAACGTCGCACCGGGCTATGAACTATCAACCATGGACTAAGAACAAAATAGCAGCGGCCATGAACCATCAACCATGAACTATGAGCCAACACAGCAGCGGCTATGAACTATGAACAAAAACAGCAGCTACCATGAACTATTAACCATGAACTATGAACCAAAAAATTCTCCTCACAGGCGGTACCGGTCTTTTAGGCAGGCGGTTAACCGGGCAACTATTAGCAAAAGGGTACCAGGTTAGCCATTTAAGCCGGTCGGCAGGGAATGATGCGCGGGTAAAAACGTTTTTGTGGGATGTGAACAAGGGTGAGATTGACCAGCATTGTATAGACGGTGTAGACAGCATAATCCACCTGGCAGGCGCCGGTATCGCCGAAAAGCGATGGACAGATGAGCGCAAAAAGTTATTGATCGATAGTCGTACAAAGTCAATCGGGCTCATTTATGGGCTTATAAAGGAGACGCCTAATCAGGTTAAATCTATTATTTCCGCATCGGCAACAGGTTACTACAGCGACAGGGGGGATGAGTTGCTGACAGAAGCTAGCGCACCCGCACATGATTTTTTAGGAACCTGTTGTGTGGAATGGGAAAAGGCTGTTGATGAGGGTGCGGCTTTAGGCTTGCGGGTATTAAAATTCCGCACGGGCGTGGTGCTCGATAAAGATGGCGGCGCCCTTCGTCCCATAGCCTTGCCCATAAAAATGGGTATCGGTTCCCGAATAGGCTCTGGGAAACAATGGATTCCCTGGATACATCATCAGGATGTAGTTGATCTGTATTGTTACGGATTGGAAAACGAACAACTTAGCGGCGTTTTTAACATGGCAGCGCCAAACCCGGTAACCAATAAGCAACTTACGCAGGCCGTTGCTAAACAACTTCGACGGCCATTGTGGCTGCCGCATGTGCCGGCCTTTTTTTTAAAAATGCTGCTAGGGGAAATGAGTTTGGTGGTGCTGGGAAGCACAAAGGCATCTGCGCAAAAGATTGAAGATGCAGGGTTCAACTTTAAATACCCCGAAATAGCTATGGCTCTAAAAGAAATTTATGGATGAAAAGTCGCCGGTTGTCGTTTTTTGGTTCAGGCGCGATCTGCGGCTGGATGACAACGCAGGCTTATACCACGCCTTAAAAAGCGGTCAGCCCGTTTTACCCTTGTTTATATTTGATGCTGAAATACTCGCCCAACTTCAGGATAAGGACGACGCCCGCGTTACCTTTATATATGAAACTATGGAATTGCTGGATAAAGAATTGCAAAGCCACGGCAGCAGCTTACTGGTGCTGCATGATACTCCTGCCAATGCCTGGGAAAAGCTGGTAAATGATTTTGCCGTTACAGCAGTTTATACCAATCACGACTATGAGCCGTATGCTAAATCAAGAGACGAAGAAATAGGCAAGCAATTACAAAAACAAGGCATCACTTTTAAAACCTATAAGGACCAGGTGATTTTTGAAAAGGACGAGGTAGTTAAAGATGACGGGAAGCCTTACACGGTATATACGCCCTACCAGCGTAAATGGTACCAGGCTATAAAGCCGTTCTATTTAAAGTCATTTCCCAATAAAAAATATTTTAGCAGCTTTTTAAAAACCAAGCCTTTCAAGCTTCCCACATTAAAACAAATAGGTTTTGAAAAAAGCAGCAGTAGCTTCCCGGCTATTCACTACCAGCAATATATTGCCGGGTATGCTGATAAACGCGACTACCCCGCAGTGAATGGAACAACGCATATCGGGCTGCATTTGCGCTTCGGTACGGTAAGCATCCGGGATTGGCACGAACGGCAAGTGGCCATGCCGAAAAAACATGGTTGAATGAGTTGATATGGCGAGAGTTTTATATGATGATATTACATCATTTTCCAAATACAGCCGACCATGCCTTCAAACCCGAATACGACCGTATTAAATGGATAAACGATGAAAAGCAGTTTGCCGCCTGGTGCAATGGCGAAACAGGTTTCCCTTTGGTTGATGCCGGGATGAGGGAACTAAATGCTACGGGTTATATGCATAACAGGGTTAGGATGGTTACGGCAAGCTTTTTAACAAAGGATTTGCTGATCGACTGGCGCTGGGGCGAACGTTATTTTGCACGTAAACTACTGGATTATGAATTGGCCAGTAATGTTGGCGGATGGCAATGGGCTGCGGGTTCAGGCACCGATGCGGCTCCTTATTTCAGGATATTTAACCCCGACAGCCAACTTAAAAAGTTTGATCCTGAGTTGGCCTATGTAAAAAAATGGGTTCCCGAATATGCCGATTTCAGCAATTATCCTAACCCGATTGTTGACCACGCATTCGCGCGTGACCGCTGTCTGAAAGTTTTTAAAGAAGCGCTGAACAGTTAAAACTACGGGGTAACCGTAATAATCTGCCAGGTAAACCTTAAGCAGCTGTTTGCCGGCATGCCCGTTTGTGAAGTCTCTCCATAACCCAGCCTCGAGGGCATAATAACGGATATTTTAGTGCCGGCTGTAGCATAGTTTTCAAACGCCTCAACTAAAGCATCAGGAACAAAATCTGCAATATTAAAGGTCGCCACATTTGTTCCATTGTTGGCCCCGTCAAAAATGCTTCCGTTAAGCAATTGGCCGGTATAAGTTGCCGTGATGGTACTGTTTTCGGTTATCGGATTGGGTGGATTGGCGCCGGGCGTTAATATTTGATAATAATAGTAGCTTGGTGTAGCTGTAGTATCCAGGGTGCTTTTCACCCTGGTATAGCCTGTCAGGTTATTTGCTTTAAGAAAGTTTTGGATCACCATATCGTCGTAGGCTACCTGATCACCAATCACATGTACATAATAATCAAGACATTGATTGCCGGCAATTTTGGTATTGGTAGTCTGATTGCTTCCGGTTCCGTATCCCGTTTTCCCATAAGCCAGATGCGAAGGTATTAGCAACCGCACACTCGCACCCCTGTATTTCGCTATGTTTTTTATGCCTAGTTCCAAACCTATAGGCAATGCATCATTGCTAATGTGACCAAGGTAATCTTCATAATGATTATTGATGGTATCTGCGGAGGTGTATTTGCCGTCAAATGATTTAAGCGAAAATATGAAGGAGATTTTATCCGGAAAGTCTAAAGCCTTACCCGATCCAGGGAGAATTATTTTGTAATAAATGCCGCTGGTATCGTTGGCCTTGGTCATGCCGGTAATACCGTTGGCTTTAATGTAATTCTGTATCTGGGTATCGTCGTATTGCTTGATATCAGGCTGAGCATCGTTTTTGCGGCATGAAGTGAAAGCTATGGCAGCGAATAAAAAAAGAGTAAAAATCAGTTGTTTCATTTTGAATATATGTGTAACCGCCAAACGGAGCTACTATGATTAAGTTTTGCTATTGCCGTATTTGTTGTTGTGTTAATTAATTATATCGTAAAGTTTTATATCAAAAATAAGTATCGCATTGGCTGGTAAACCTAGCCCCGGCTGCCCATATGGCCCGTAAGCGTAACGCGACGGAACAAACAGTGTTATAGTGCCCCCTTTTTTACTTTTAGGTATCCCCAGTTGCCAGCCTCTTATCACCGAACCCAACACGAATGTTGGATGAAACTTATCGGTGTTAGCAAATACTTTACCTGTTGTCAGTAGCCGGCCGGTATATCCTAATGTAACCTGGGTCGAACTCGTAAACAAGTCATTTCCCGTTCCCAGTGTATCGATTACATAACAAACGCCAGAGGTGTCTACATGATGAATAGGTAAACCATTACTGTTTAAGTAATTAGTTACAATTTTATCATCAATAACCCCCTGTGCCTTCACCTGCGCAGCAATATCATTTGATTTACCGCAACCAACCAAACCAGCAGAAAAAAGCAATAAAACTAACAGTACCCTGTTCATCTGATTTCCAACAGTTTATTTGCCTTTAAATCATCAGCTTTCATGGTTTTGCATAAAAGTTTCAAACGGCAAATTTATTCTTTTATAATTCAAAAACGGCAGCTTAACACTTTTTAACATTTTATAAGCCACCCCATGGTTTAAATAAGCGCGAACAACGACAGTGCAAAGCTATGTTTTGTTAACATAACGCTTGTTTTTAAATAAACGTGTATGGGATTATCGAAGGAGGTTACGCTATCTGCGGTGGTACAGGATGGTTTGTCAACTATGGATTTCCGGTTTATAATTGAGGGTTAGCTGGTTTATTTTTTTAAGCATTTTTATTAAATACTCTTTATCGTTTTCACTGATATGCGCATTAAGATAATTGTTAAACTGTTTTACCAGGCCGCGCGCCAGGTGTCTTTTTTCCTTACCCAAATCTGTTAAATAAATTTTTACGGAGCGTTTGTCGCCTTCGTTTGACTCCCGGTAGATTAACCCCGATTTCTCCAACTGGCGCAGCATGCGCGAAAGGCTGGTTGACTTGAGGCCAAGCAATGCCGCAGCCTGGGATACTGTTGTTCCTTCCTTCTCATCAATGTTGATAAGCAGATAGCCTATGGCCTGTGTGATGCCAAACTCAGTAACTAGCTGGTTATACCGGTTAGCTACAGTTTGCCAAACTATTTTTAAAAAATAGTCGATTGTTTCCTGTTGTTTTACACTGCCTTGCATAACAACAAACTTAAAGCACCTGAACTGATTCCGCAAGTAAATTAATGCACCGCTTATAATTGTTAGCCGTTTTTAGCGGTATAACGCATGTTTCGATCGTGGCCGTAGCGGTGAGTGAAGATCAGTGCCCGGCCGGCTTTTTCATTTCTTCCTGTATCGCCCTTAAAAATTCATCGGCGTGCTGGGATCCTATCACGTAAGTCAGGCCATCCCTGTCGGTTAAATAAATAGCTTCATTACCCGCGGCAAAAAACCGTATTGATCCTTTTGAATGCAGGTTATAAACGGGATTATTTAATAAATATCGGCTGTATTGCCCTTTTTCAACTTTAACTATGCTATTCAAATCAATTTTAACCAGGCGGGTAGTCCAAAGGCCATCCAATAAAATACTTTTGTTAAGAATACGGGTGCGAAAATGAAGCAGGAAACCCATAATAATGGAAATAATGATAATGGCGAAACCCACCAACGCCAGGATATCTGCTTTCTCATGCCCGCTCGTAAAAAAATTAAATGTATAAGCCGCAAAGCAAAACATAGCCAAAACGAGGCGGATAGTTATGGGTATAAACTCTCTCCCCAGGTATTGCTTTTCAATAAAAACCGGTTTATCGCTCATTGGTGTAATTTGAAGATTTGTTGATTTGAAAATTTGATAATGTGCAAATTTAAAAGCTGAAGATTAATTAATCGGAAATCACATTGGTCTCCCATTTTCAAATCTTCAAATCGGCACATCTTCAAATCAAAATCAATTCGAATATAGTTACTTTTTTGGTGTTTCCTGTTACCTTATACCTGTCATCGGGCCGGTACCCCCCTATCCATATAATGTCGCCATTGCCGTTAACTAATAAGGGGATATGGTGCTTTTCATTTAAAGGCACTTTTTGATCAATAAAAAAGTCGCTTATTTTTTTACGCGATTTCATCCCGATAGGGTAAAAATAATCGCCCTGCTGCCAGCTCCGTAAAGTAAGCGGGTATACCAGCAGGTCAGTATCTATCGAGGTGGCCATCGGATTGCTTTTCACAATCAGCGGGCTGTCGTCATGCAGCAGCATTAACCTATAATGCCCGTAATTAACATCCTTATCGTCTTCCCCTATTGTCAAGGGCAGCGGCTCACTGTCGCCTCTTTTTGTCAATATCAGCTTGTCGCGATCAAGCAATAATTCAAATGCAGCCGATTCAAATACCCGGCCCGGATGTTTGTCGAGCGTGGCAACAAGGTCGTCAATAACCGTTTCATTAAAACCATATTCCTGCAGAAGGTTAAACAGCAGCAGGCGTTTTGGTTCCAGTTTCTTTATATCGTCCAGCGGGATGAATATACCATCGTCGTTGTAAATAAACAGCTCACGTTTTAATTCTGCAACCCTTTGTTGCAGTAATACTTCCATTTCCCTAAAATGCTGCAGGTTGTTCTCAAATGTTTGCTCCAGCGAAGGATTTAATTCCTTTAACCCTGGTATTACTTCCAGCCTTATCTTATTGCGGGCATATTTTACCGAAGCATTTGAGCTATCTTCAACATAGGCTATTTTATTTTCGTCAACTAAGTTCTTTATCTCGTGGCGGTTCAAAAAAAGCATTGGCCGCACCAGATGGCCATTTTTGGGCAAAATGCCATGCAGGCCTGCGATGCCAGTCCCCCGGGTAAGGTTTAACAATATTGTTTCAATTGCATCGTTTTGGTGATGCGCAACAGCGATAACGGTATAACCCGACTGCAGCCTTACCTGTTCGAACCATTGGTACCGCAGCTGGCGCGCCGCCATCTGAGTTGATATTTTTTCGTCGGCAGCATGTTTTGAAGTATCAAATGCAATGGTATGAAAAGGCACCCGTAGCTGCTGGGCTAAAGAATGACAAAATTCCTGGTCGGCCAGCGATTCGTTACCGCGCAACTGAAAGTTACAATGTGCTATACTAAAATTAAAGCCTGCTGATTTAAGCAAATGAGCCATTATCACAGAATCCATGCCGCCGCTCACTGCCGCCAATATTTTGCCGGTATTCCCGAATAGGTTATTTTGCTCAATAAATTCAGTGAAACGGTTAACGGGCAGCATGCCCAAAATTATTAATTTAAAACCCCAACAAAAAACTAATTTTGCCAACGTGAGGAAATATGTTTTAAGCTTTTTGATATTATTGATTTCAGCGGCGGCAATGGGCCAAAAAAAATCAATAGTAAACCTCATCCGCTCCAAAAGCAGCACGGGCATAAAACGTAACGGCAAAGACGTAATTAAGGTTTACCAGGGGACTTTTAAACAGGATTATTCGATACTAACGTCAGACAGTGCTTATTTTTATGTGCAGGATAATGCCTTTGATGCCTTCGGCCACGTAAACATAAACCAGGGCGATACCTTAAACATTTTTGCGGACAAGCTGAATTATAACGGCAACACAAAAATTGCCATATTAACCGACAATGTAAAAATGGTTGATAAGGATGCTACTTTAACAACCAATCACCTCTCCTATAATACAGCTACGAGGATTGGGACATACACGGATGGCGGCAAACTGGTAAATAAGGATAATACACTGCTTAGTAAAAACGGCTATTATTTTGCTTTTTCAAGGGATTCGTATTTTCGTTATGATGTATCACTAACCACAAAGGATGCACTGGTTAAAACGGATACAATGCGGTATAATACCGGCACCAAGATCTCCTACTTTTACGGCCCCACCAACATTTACGGAACAAAAGATAAAGACACGCTTTACACCGAAAATGGCACTTATAACACCAATACGGAACAGGCATTCTTCGGAAAAAAGAACCTGTATAAAGCCGGGACAAGGTCATTAAAGGGTGATAGCCTGTTCTACGACCGGCTAAAAGGATATGGCCGCGCGGTTAAAAACGTAACGTTTAACGACAATGAACAAAAAACAACTATAAAAGGCAACCTGGGTACCTATTTTAAAGCAGATGAACGGACGGTGGTAACCGAAGACCCTTACGTAATAATGGTTACCGAAGAGAAGGATACTACCGCAACCGACTCCGCCATAAAGGCCGATTCGACGGTTAAAAAGCCCGCGCCAAAAATGAATATGGGAGCCGTAGTAAAAAATACCATACCGGCCAAAATTGATGTACCGGCAATCAACCAAAAAGAGCTCCGTGCTAAAGCAGACTCTGCGTTAAAGACTATGCCTGGAGTGAAAAAGAAAGCGATGACTATGGCGGGGGTAATAAACGGTACCATTCCCACTAAAATTGATACATCAGCAAGCAACCGCGAAAAGCTTCGTTTTAAGGCCGATTCGGTTTTAAAAAAGCTGCCGGGCAAAACTAAGGGCACTACAATAACCGCATCCAAACCGCCGGCAACGTCACCAAAAATCAAAGATAAACCAAAACCAACCGCTCAAGCAGCAACAACGAGCTCAATTGTGGTGTTGAAAAATGGCGAAAGGATTAAACGCGACTCTATATACATGTCGGCCGACACCATAGAAACGCAGATATTAACTTATAAGAATCTTAAAATATACCAGGAAAAACAGCGGCTGGCGCATATAAGGGATACTTCCGTAAAAGTAAAAAAACCGGTGGTGAACGAAAAACCATCTAAGTTTTTAACGGGTAAGCAAACAGGCCCGTCTTTATCCAAAGATACGAACGCCGTTTATGCTGACTATTTCGGAAAGCCAAAGCCTAAAGTTATCGTAAAAAAACAGCCGAAGCCGCTAACAAAAAAACAACTGGAGTTGGACAGCCTGAAAATGAAAGTGATTGCCGATTCCCTTATGGCGGCCAAAAAAGCTGAGCCCAGCGATACAGCGCGGATAAGGATTATGATAGCGCACCATCATGCAAAGCTTTTTAAGTCCGATCTGCAAGCCAAGGCTGATTCCATGTTTTATAGCGCCAGCGACTCGACCATACGCAGCTTTGTTAACCCCATCATCTGGACGCAGGGTTCACAATTATCGGGCGACACAATATACCTGCAGATGAAGCATAAAAAGTTCGATAACATGACTATGTTTCCGAATGCTTTTATTGTAAACATTGAGAAGACGGACTCTATTCATTTTAACCAGATTGGCGGTAAGCGAATGCGGGGCTTTTTTAAAGACAACAAGCTGAACCGGATGTTTATCGATGGGAATGCCGAAAGTATCTATTTTGTGCGCGACAGTGGTAAGATGACGATAAGCGGAATGGAAAGGTCGCTCAGCAGCCGCATGCGTATCGATTTTAAGGATAATAAAGCAACCAACCTGGCCTCTTATACCAAACCCGAAAGCAAATATGGGCCGCTTGATAAATTCAAAGAAGAGGAGCGACTGCTAAAAGGCTTCATCTGGAAACCGAAAGAAAGACCGGTTTCAAAAGAATCGGTCATTCCGTCGTATAATAAAAAGCCGGTGCTAAAATCAGCAAAACCACCACCCGGCAAATCCAAAACGGGAAAGCCAACACCTGATAAAGGGCCTGACGGGAAAGAAATTAAAAGCACCCCGTCTCCAAAGGCTCCTGACTTGAAAACCGGAAAAGATAGCACCTTAAAGGCCGGTCCGATAAAACCGCCCGCACCAAAAACGGGAAAAGATAGTGTATGGATTGATCCCGGCACATTACCGGGCTTAAAAGCGATCAGGAATAGTACGTTGAAATTAATTCCCGGGAAGCTGCCCGTTAAAAAATCAGTGAATGATTCCGCGGCTATTAAACCCTAAGGCATCGCTCAAACCCGGTCTAAAAAGTCAATCAGCTTTTCCACGGCCTTTGCGCGGTGACTTATCCGGTTCTTTTCATCCAGGCTCATTTCAGCGAAAGTTATAGCATATCCTTCCGGCTGAAAGATAGGGTCGTATCCAAACCCCCGGCTGCCGCTGCGTTCATGGCGGATGGTACCCTCAACTGTGCCTTCAAAAAAATGCTCCTCCCCATCCCATATCAACGATATCACTGTGCGGAACCGTGCGCGGCGATCAGTTACGCCTTTTAAATTTGCCAGCACTTTGTCCATATTGGCGCTGTGGTTGCCATGCTCGCCTGCATAGCGTGCGGAGTAAACGCCGGGCTTGCCGTTTAAGCCGTCAATTTCCAGTCCGCTGTCGTCGCCAAAGCAATTCAGTTTATAATTATTGTAAACGTATTTGCTTTTTATAGAGGCATTTTCCCGAAAGGTTAAACCGGTTTCAGGAATATCATCGTGGCAGCCAATATCCTCCAGTGTTACCAAATCAAATTTCCCGTTAATCCTGGCTGCTACCTCTTCCAGTTTGTGGCTATTATTGGTTGCAAAAACTAATTGCTGCATCACAGTTGTTTCAGTTGTTCCCAAAAGGCCTTTTTATATTCGTTATTATCCATCATCTCGTCAAAACTAAAGCTGAATAAGGTTCTACAATTATCCAACACCGCAGGCTCGTTAAGTACAAGCGTGTCGATACCGTCAGGCAAGGCATTACTACCCAATACAAGCAGTTTCAGGGGGGTAAAAAATCCGGTTAAATGTTCGAATGAAGCATCTGCGTAGTTGGCCCTGTTTAAAATAGCCACGTCATCCAGCGAAAGCTCCAAACGGTTCAGAATGCTTTGTAAGGCCGTTAAATGTTTGTCGTGAATAAACTCCTCATTGGAATAATGCACTATTACCAGGAAGCTTTTTTTGTGCCCGCCGAGGTAATTAAATTTAACCGGCTGCGTTTGTATAACTGGTTGAGGTTCCGCTTGCATGTCTAAAGCCTTATCCTTATCCAAAAGGTAAATCTCATCCTGCAAAATAAAACGATAAGCAACTGGGTTTTCTACTTTCATTTAATATAAACTTTACCCATTCATACACTTGCCTGCACTTCTCCTAGGGTAAGGGGACAAACACTATCGGGTTTAACAAATTTTAACCAAAAGTAGTTAAACAGTTTGAAGCATTATTGGCATATTCGCACAATTATAGGCTGCGCTAATTATTAAGCAGCTGTAATTAATAAATTTTACCGAAATTCGGAGGTTTTTATTCCGCCTTTAGCGGACAATTTAATTAGCACAGCAAGATACATGAGAAAGTTTGGGATAGCCATTTTAAGTTTTATTTTAGTTATATCGGTTGCGCAGGCACAAAAACATACACTGGACAAAATTGCGGGGGTTGTAGGCAACAGCATTATCCTGCAATCCGATATAGAGTTAAAATATGCCTCGTACCTGGCACAAGGTAACCCACCTAATCCATCGGTAAAATGCCAGATACTGCAAAGCCTGCTAACTCAAAAATTACTGGCACAACAGGCAGTTATTGACAGCGTTGACGTGAAGGATGATGAGGTGGATGGTGATGTTGACCGCCGTATGCGTGGAATGATACAAAGGGCGGGCGGCCAGGAAAGGCTGGAGCAATTTTTAGGTCGTTCAGTAATACAATATAAAGATGAAATCCGTCCCGACATCAGGGAGGAACTGGTTGCGCAAAAAATGCAGCAAAAAATTACAACAAACGTAAATACAACTCCGCAGGATGTTAAAAAGTTTTTTGACGGCATACCGAAAGATAGTTTGCCGTCATTTAACAAGGAAGTGGAAGTTGGAGAGATCGTGTTTAACCCAAAACTTACCAAAACCGAGAAAGAGGCGTACCGCCAAAAGGCTGAAGATTTGCTGAAACGGGTAAAGGCAGGTGAAGATTTTGGCGCCCTGGCGCGACTTTATTCACAAGACCCACAGTCGGCACCTGACGGGGGCGATCTGGGCTTTTCGGATCGCAGTAGTTTCGTTAAAGAATTTTCTGCAATGGCATTCAAGCTAAAGGCTGGCGAAATATCCCCTGTGTTTGAAACCGATTTTGGTTTTCACTTTTTACAGGTAATCGAACGACGGGGCGAACAGGTTCACGTTAGGCACATACTCATTATACCCGCGGTTACCCAGGAAAGCCTTGACCGCGCTAAGGCAAAAGCGGATAGCATTTACACACTTATGCAGAAAAACAAAAACAAAAATGTGGATTTTTCAACGGCGGCTGCGTATTATTCAGATAATAAGGAAACCAAGTATAACGGCGGGATGATGCTTAACTTAGACAACGTTCAGGAGCGCTCAACCTATATTCCTACTGATAAACTTGATCCGCAGGTGGCTCTTGTTACCGATACCATGAAGGTTGGCAGTATTTCAAAACCGCAGTTATTTACCGGGTCGGATGGTAAAAAATCCTATAAAATCCTTTACCTTAAATCGAGCACCAATGCGCACAAGGCAAACCTTGCGCAGGATTATCCTAAATTAAAGGAATATGCCACCAACGATAAAATTAACCGGACAGTGAGCGAGTGGTTCCAGAAAAAAAGGAGGCAAACTTTCATCAAAATAGACCCTGAATATCAATCATGCCCCCAACTGAAAGGCTGGCCAACGCCCGACAGTACTACGGCAGAAGTTAAACCTTAAATTATGCAACACCGCTCTGATGTGGAGGCCGCTGACGCTTTAAGGCAGGCTTATCAGCAGATAAGTACAGAAATAGGCAAAGTTATTATAGGCCAGCAGGAAGTGCTGAAGTTTGTGCTGATCTCTATTTTCAGCAACGGGCATTGCTTGCTAGTTGGTGTACCCGGCCTGGCAAAAACCCTGCTGGTACAAACCGTTGCGCAGGTACTCGATCTGGATTTTAAACGCATCCAGTTTACACCCGACCTGATGCCATCGGACATCATTGGCTCGGAAATATTGGGAGAAGACAGGAACTTTAAATTTATACACGGCCCGGTGTTTTCAAATATCATCCTGGCCGACGAAATTAACCGCACCCCTCCAAAAACGCAGGCAGCCTTACTGGAAGCCATGCAGGAAAAAGCAGTTACCGCAGCCGGTGTTACGCATCGCCTGGCAAAACCATTTTTTGTTTTAGCAACTCAAAATCCTATTGAGCAGGAAGGCACCTATCCGCTGCCTGAAGCCCAGCTCGACCGTTTTATGTTTAACGTGGCGCTGGATTATCCAACGTTTAAGGAAGAGCTGCAGGTGGTAAAAAACACAACCAGCTCAGCACAACCCGAAGTTAACAAACTGTTAAACGCCGAACAGATTATTTATTTTCAGCAATTGGTAAGAAATATCCCTGTAACAGATAACGTGCTGGAATATGCGGTAAAACTGGTGGCAAAAACCAGGCCCGGCGGCGAACATGCCGCCCCACAGGTTAAACGCCTGCTTACCTGGGGTGCAGGGCCGCGTGCATCGCAATTTTTAATACTAGGGGCCAAGTGCCACGCAGTTATCAACGGCAAATATTCGCCGGATATTGAGGATGTACAGGCCATTGCCAAACCTGTCTTGAGGCACCGTATTGTACGCAGCTACCACGCCGAAGCTGAAGGGCTTTCTACCGACGATATCATCGAACAACTGTTCTAAGCACAAAATATGCTGATAATATTAAAATAGAAAAGGCGGAAATTTCCGCCTTTTCTATTTTAATATGTAACCTAACTACTGCTATTTAACCGGAACGATATCTATAATAACCGTCCTGTTATAAAAGCGTTCTTCCGGAACGTTATTTTCAAACGGAGCATGACTGGTGTCCTCGCCAAAGCCCAATGTTTCAAATTTCACGTTCGTCTTTCCCTCTTTGGCGAATGCACGTTGCAAGATAGCCTGGACATCGTTTGCACGTTGCTGGGATAACTTCATGTTGTGATCTTCATCGCCGATAACATCTGTATGGCCGTGTATTACTACGGTTGATCCGTCGGCAATTGATGGCGCTACTACATTTGTTAAAAACTTATCGTACGATGCTATGCTGTAGGCTTTATCAAACCCAAACAAAATACTGTAACGTAAGCCTTTTTCGTCTGTCTGACCCTGGTGCGTTAAATGTACGGTGCTTTCTTTTCTGATAATTACACCCTTGTTGGTTTCACCATTCATCACTACCTTATAGTCCCCTTCAGGATTGCTGCCTAAAATTGCTGCCCCCGAAATGCTTTCCTGATCGTGTTTAAACGGCCCGTAATGCTGAACGGCTCCGCGTTCGTCGGTAATATCTACCGACCATGGTTTAAGGAACTGACTTGCGCTGTCTAAATTCAAAACAACGTAGCTGTCAAGCGGGTCAACCAGGGTGGCATTAATTTGCACCGGTTTCATCATGTCGCCGCCAACTTCCATTAATAGTTCAGGCGATGCGCTTGTGATATCCACGCGACGATCGCCGGCGCGGAGAAGTACAAGTTCCTTTGTGCCGCCGGGCTGTTCTGAAGGGATAACCGGCTTGGTACGTCCCACGATGATAATCCTTGAGCCGTCGATACCAAAGTTTGCCACCAGGTATAATTTAACGGCTTCTGCCATTACTTTGCCTTCCTGAGGGCCGTTGTTTGATGCCCCGCTTAATGTTATGGTAGCACCGGGATTTGCCCGTAAACGGTCTCCGGTAATGTTAAGCACGTTATGATAAACGTTCAATTGTCTGGCCGAACGACCTGTCATATTATCGCTTTGCTCATTTTGCAATTGAATTTCTCTAAAAGCACCTGCCTGATCTTTGGTAAGTATTACATACCTGGCAGAAATCTCATTTGATCCTTCGTCAAAGAATACGGCGCTGATTAATGGTAAAGTCTCACTCACGCGGCGCATTGATGGCACGGCTTTAGGAGCGCGAACGGTAAACATGAAATCGCGTGCAGGTAGAGGAACAATCGTAATGTCTTTAACCGGTGCTTTTTTGCCTTTACCAAATTTAAGCGCTAATCCAATCCTTACGGTTGATATTTGCCAGCTTTCGATACTGCGCGGGGCGCGACCAAAATAGGGATGGTAAGAAACAAAAGGCGAAAGATTAACCTTGTTAACACTGGTGGCAGAAGCAAGCGGGATTTCGTATCCTACGCCTACCTGCCCGGAGATCAAAGCCTTGTGCACGCTGCTGAATTGCGAACTTGTATTTGGCTGATTAAGCTGTGTATACTCAAAGTCCCTGTCCAAACTAAATGCAATACTTGGGCCTGCAAAAAAGTAAAGGTTATTAGCTGCCAAACGCAGGCTTGGTTCAATCGTAATATAACTTAAGTCGGTCCCTAATGTTGCGGGGCAATTACATGGCGCAACAACGCCGTCGAATTTGCCTCCGCGGCCGTCGTATCCAACATTAAGCATAGCGCCCCATGCGCCAACAGGACGGTATTCCATCAGTAGTGATCCATATGGACGCACACCCTTGCCTTTATGAAAAGCTTTCGGAACAATTAATGAATTGTCTAACCGCTGGGTGGTTCCGTCGTAAAAATTAAAATTTGCAGCGCCCGATACACCGAACCACCATGTGGGCTGGACAATTTGCGCATGAACTGTTGAGCTGGCAAGAATAACCATCAACAAACAGATGATAGTTTTTTGCATTATTTTATTTATGTGTAGCATGTTGATTCTTTTTAAAGTAAATTTTTTGTGGATTTGGAAATCCCCCTTTCGGGGGATAACTCTTATATTATTGTTATGGAAGAACAATCGTATCAGCATTTAATGTAACTGCTGTTTGTGCTAATAGTCTCCCTGTAATCATGGAACCGGTATTTACCGATATCAGTGTTTTACTAAGTATAACTCCACTAAAATTGACGTTCGATCCGAGTACAGCCTGACCAGCAACTACCCAGGTTATGTTTTTAGCTTGTGCGCCACCTAACAGTGTGATATTAGCGCTGTTATTTACGGTGAGGTCCTGCGATATCTGGAAAACCCAGGTGTCATTGGCGGTGCCCGATAGTGTTACGCCTGCGCTTGTTATTAAAACGCCTGTGCTAAATTTATAAAGCCCCGGAGGAAGTATGCGGCCACTGAGGTTTCCAGCATAAATGTCAACGATTGGGGCTGGCGTTACCAGGCCATTCGCTGTAGTGTATGCGGTTTGCATATCGTTTATAGCTGTTGTCATATTAGCAGGGGTTGGTGCTGCGTAATCTGAAGCATAAACTTTACCGCTAACAATTGGCGTTCTCGAAAACTGGCCGGATGCATCCATTATCAATGCAAAGCCGGTAATAGCAGTTGCGGCTGAAGGACTAACACCTATGTCACCTTCAATTGAAGTGATGCCGGTTGTGGATATGCCAGCTTTGGTTAAAATGTTAAAATTGCCCGCCGTGCCCAGGTTAACTATTCCGGGCCCGATACCAATTATTGGATTTTGGGTAAAATTGGCAACCAAGTTGCGGTTTGCATTTAATACAAAGGTATAGCTGGAACTTGTAGAGGCTTGAACGCCATTTTCTGTCCAGTTAACAAATGTATAACCGGCGTTTGTAGTGGCCGTTATAGTTACTGAAGAACCTGCAGCAAATGCGCCTGATCCGTTTGTTGTTCCGCCGGCTCCGGGGTTTGATGATAAATTAACCGCGAACTGTGATGCGGATACCTGGTTAAAGGTGGCTGTTAACGTACGGTTACCGGCTACCGTGAACTGGTAATTTGAGCTTGTTGAAACTATTGCTCCGTTGTCTTTCCAGTTAACAAATGTGTAACCTGCATTCGGAGTTGCCGATACGGTGACTGGCGTGCCTGCATTATACGAGCCTGAGCCAGTGGTCGCTCCGCCAGCTGGTGGGCTTGATAATGTTACTATCCCAAATTTGCCCGGCACAACAGCCGTAAAATTGGCTAGTAATGTTTGATTGCCTGCCAGGACAAACTGATAACTTGAACTTGTGGAAACAATTGTTCCATTATTGGTAAAGTTTGTAAAGACAAACCCTGCATTTGGAGTTGCCGACACGGTAACCGTGGCACCATTGGCAAAAGTACCCGCACCGGCCAACGTTCCGCCACCAACCGGGTTGGCTGATACAGTAACCAGCGGTATGGTAGTAAAGGTCCAGACGAAATTGGTAACCATGCTGCTATGAAATGTATCTTTTGCTCCGGTTGTGATGGTACCGGTATAAACGGTAAACGGCAATAACGGAACCGTGGGCGTAAAAGTGAAGGTTTTTGCGCTTGCAGTAGCACTAACCGTGCCCGCCACAACAACACCGCCTTGTTTAATTACAAACGTTGTATTGGTAATTGAGGCCGGGTCCATATCGGTATTGAAGGTTGCCGAGATCACTTTGTTTAACACAACGTCGACGGCTTTATCTGTTGGGTCGGTAGATACAACTACAGGGCATAGTCCTGTCACCTCACCCTTATAGGTGTCCTTTTTACAGGCCGCTGTAAGCACGACCAGCGATAATACCAGGATCCGGATGGTATTGAAAATTTTGGAATAGCCCCCGCTTTGACGCTTTTGAGTACTATCCATGGTCAAAGTAAATTTGTTGATCATAAAATATGTTTTAATAGGTGAATTACCCGGGCTTTGAATCTATCAGAACTCAGGCACAACAAACCTACCTGCCGAAGGCCGCAGGAATGTTACATAACTTTAGGAATACGTTATATAATTCACACTTTTAGAGCCTGACAAGACTCTTGTGTTCGAGGTGTTTAAAGTAGGAAGGCGTAACGCCGGTAACTTTTTTGAATTGCGTTGACAAATGAGCCACGCTGCTATAGTTCAGCTTCCATGAAATTTCTGTAAGGTTTAGCTCGTTACAATCTATCAGTTCCTTTACTCGCTGAATTTTATGTTCGATGATAAAGTGTTCGATTGTTATTCCCTGCGATTCCGAAAACACATTAGCAAGGTAAGTGTAATCAAAGGCCAATTTTTCGCTTAAGTAATTTGAGAAATTTGTTTTAATCTGATCATCAGAGCGGTGGACCATTTCCACAATAACATGCTTAATTTTTTCAACCAGTATGCTTTTTTTGTCGTCCATCACCTCTAAACCCGATTGTAATAAAGCAATGTTAAGCTGGCTGATCTGTTCGTGCGAGATATTTAGCACCTCCGCTTTCCCGAGGGCAACCGAAGTACAATGCAGCCCGAGTTTCTGTAACTCCGTTGCCACCGTTATCTTACAGCAATTGCCAACCATGTTTTTTATGAAGATATTCATTGAATATATACCTGCAAAGCAAGTGCCTGATAGATGTGTTTTTGCTTATACGTTAAACGCAGGGTGAAAGGTGTCATCCTTCAATTTTTCCGAAGTGCGCCTTTAGCTTCAACAGCATCGGTTTTGACTTGCAAATATCGCTGGCGGGAAATAAATTAATTGAGGCATAGCCTCTTGTTCAAAAAATGATACAACCCCAAGTTGTATGTATTGCGCTAATTATGGCTAGTTTAAAGGAATAATATTAAATTGATCAGGTCGCCGCAGTGTATTCGATTGCTGTTTATCGTTTGCTGCCAGCCCGTTAACAGTCGCGACTTTTATAGCTATGTTATAAAACCACAGGCGGAATGCGTTCGTATATTTGCTGTTATCGCTTAATAATCAACCTAATACAATAGTCATGACACACGATTACAGAAAAATTTACAACCCGATTCAAAAAGATTCGGTAGTGTTTTTAAAAACATCAACCGAAACAAACGGTGAATACACACTGGTAGAAGTAGAACTTGCTGACGGAGGCGGCGCGGGCCTTCACTATCATAAAACATATAGTGAAAAGTTTGATTGCATTGAAGGCGAAGTGCAGATTGGTTTAGGCAAAAAGATTTACGGGCTACACCCTGGCCAAACAGCTACCGCTGAGCCAAACGTAAATCATTTTTTCAGAAACAGAAGTGGCAGTCCGTGTACGTTCAGGGTTGAATTAAGACCGGCAAGCAGGGGGTTTGAGCAATCGTTACAGATTGGATACGGATTAGCTGCCGAAGGACTATGCGACAAAAAAGGATTCCCCAAAAATAAACTTGCGTTGGCCTGGCTGTTTGACATTAGTGAAAGCAACCTGCCCGGCTGGATGAGCATTTTCGAGTTTATATTACGCCGCCAGGCAAAAAAAGCCCGGATAAAAGGAATTGATAAGGCCCTGACCGAAAAATATGTACGATTTTAATGGTACCGTATTAATTAAGGTAACATCCTACTCTTTGTGCCGCTGAATTGAGATTGGCTTCATAGAATTCTGATTACCAACGAAAGGTTAATTGACAATTTTCCGGTATGCTGGTCAGCCCTGCCCCATTATAAAAGGATTAACTAATAAGCTAATTACGTACGATTAAATAAGGGTTTCGTGGTATTTCCATCTTCCATTTGGAACTTTAACTTTACTGGAAATACCCCCTTCTTTAATTAATACAAATCATACGTAGTTGACTATGAAAAGAGCCCTGACGGTACTAATCCTTTCCTTCGCTGTTTCATATGCGTCTCCCCAGAATATCAAACCCGATTCAATACAGGTGAAGGAACTTTTGGCGCAATCCAAAACGCTGTTTATGACGGACCGCGCTCTTTCACTTGATAAAGCCCAGCAGGGACTAACTCTTGCCAGAAAAATTAATGACAAAAAAAACGAAGCTGATTGTTTGAACATGATAGGTATTTTGTACACCTATTCCGGTAAATACGATTTATCGTTAACTGCGTTAAACAGCGAAATAGCAATAGCTGAACAAACAAATAACACCGTTGCCCTGACCAAAGCACATACTAACATCGGTTTGAATTATATGATGCAGGGTATTTATTTAAAATCGATCGATGAATCGTTGAAAGCATTGGCTTTATACAACAAAATGGGCGATAATGGCGGTGCGGGAAATATTTATGCTAATGTAGCCAACAATTATTATAACATACGCATGTTTGATAAGGCCCTCACTTATTGCGATTCTGCCATAAAATATTTTAGTCAAATTAATAATAACAAGGGTATTGCCAATATTTACAATACCTACGGTGTAATTTATGCTGAGAAACAGCAAAATAAAAAAGCGTTATCATATTACATTCGTTCGCTTAAGATTAAGGAAGATATAGGTGATATAAACGGTCAGGCAAACGCCCTTTTAAATATGGGCGATGTTTATATCGCTTTGAAAGAAATTCCCGAAGCCAAAGCCGCTCTCGAAAAAGCAATGATTCGGTTTAAAAAAATTGGTGATAAAAAAGGCGTTATGGCAGTTTTATCAAAAACTGCCGAACTGCAATCGGCACAAAAAGACTCTTTAGCCGCCTTAAATACGGCTCAGCAAACTTATCAATACGCAAAAAACAATACCACCAAAGAACAACAGCGCGATGCTGCATATAACCTGGCTGTCAGCCTGCAAAAACACGGTGATTTTAAAAATGCTATCAAATATTTTAAAATATATGATAAGCTAAAGGATACCCTGCTTAATGAGTCGATTACCAGGCAAATTGCCGATGTGGAGGCGCATTATGAAAACAAGAAAAAACAGCAGCAGATTGTCCTTCTGCACGATGAAAATACTATACAAAAAATGGCCATTACAAGGCGTAACATTACCATTTTGGTTGTTTCAATAATATTTTTA
>Ga0163162_10001676_pt1 | contig 20766 bp, 17 predicted proteins | sample S55metaG_FD_115310 | JGI IMG/M metagenome (GOLD analysis project Ga0163162, IMG submission 115310) | Switchgrass rhizosphere microbial communities from Kellogg Biological Station, Michigan, USA - S5-5 metaG | ecosystem: Host-associated > Plants > Roots > Rhizosphere > Soil | place: USA...
ACTGGCGTACCGCAGGCCATTGCCTCAATCATTACCAACCCGAATGGTTCTGGCCAGTCGACTGGAAACAGCAGCGCCAGTGCGTTCCCCAGGAACTCGCCTTTTTCCGCATACCCGATTTCACCGATAAATTCCACCAATGGGTTGTCGAGCAAGGGCCGTATTGTGTCTTGGTAATATTGCTCATCCGCCTGATCTATTTTCGCTGCCACCTTCAGAGGGATGCCAGTGAGTTGTGAAATACGAATGGCTTCATCAAGCCCCTTCTCGGGTGCGATTCGTCCGAGAAATGCAAGATAGCCCTGCTTCCCGTTTCCAAATTCGTAATTACCCAATGGTATGCCGTGATAAACCGTGCCTTTCCAGTTTGCGAAAGGAAGCGGCGCTCGCTGGGAATTTGAGATCGAGATTACCGGCATATCCGTAAATTCCCGATACAAAGGTTGCAGATCGGGGAGGTCAAGGCGCCCATGCAGAGTTGTCAGGCTGACGGCCCGTTCTCTGCGCGTAAGCGGAAAGTGCAAATAATCGACATGAAAATGAATAATATCGAATTCTTCTTTGGCGGCGAAAACGCGCTGCAACATCAAAATGTGATGGGACAAGCGGTCAACGCATTTTGTGTCCAGCCTGAGCGATTCCTTGCAGCAGGGTACAAGTTTCGCACTTGTTAGCGAATCACCGCTCGCGAACAAGGTGACATCGTGTCCCATCCGAACAAGTTCTTCGGTCAAGTAAGAAACGACAAGCTCCGTGCCGCCATACAACTTGGGTGGCACGCTTTCGTAAAGTGGCGCAACTTGAGCTACCCTCATGGTCTCCAATCCTCGTTACAGGCTACATCGGTGCGGAACAACGTTGTGGGATAGATAGTCGGACCGAACAAAGTTTACTCTGTTGTCTCGCACACTGATCGTAATTGGCCCAAGCTTATTGCTCCATCGGGTTCATACCGTAGTGGCGTGGCCAAAATAAAGCGACGAGAGCTCGCCGCGGGTGTGTGCGAACGTGCGATGCGGCATTCGAAAGAGCAAGCGCACTGCGCCAATTTTCTGATGACAGTTCCAGTTGCTGATGACTTACGCAGCCGGCTGAATGCTCGATTCCAGCAACACGCTGTCAAATGGAGTGTAATGTGTTTCTGCGGCTTGACTTGCCAACACACGGTCGGCTGCACTTCGAATCTCGATCGGTGACCTATTATCCACGGCCGCGGCGATAGGTTTCGCGGTCTTGCGCGCCTTGCGCGTCCGCACACCAGGTTCTGATGGTCCGAACGACAAAAACTCTCTGACTTTAGATTTAGCCTTGTGCAGTTGCGATTTCGAGTTTCCAATCGAGCAACGCAGTATTCGAGCAATTTCACGATGACCATAGCCATCGACTTCATGCATCACAAAAATAGTCCGATAGCCGAGGGGCAAGCTTGCGATTGCCCGCCGGAGTGCCAAACGGTCGGTCGACGATGAAAGGTGTGCATCGATTCGTCCATATTCTCTTTTGGAAGTTGTTCCGTCCTGCGCGGCAAGCGGCTGGTCTAAAGAAATCTGCTGCAATTCTCTCTTCCTGAAGTGCATCAACACTGTGTTCACGGCAACGCGATAAAGCCAGGTCGAAAAAGCAGATTCTCCACGGAACGTGGCAAGCTTGCGGAAGACCTGTAGAAAAGCGTCCTGCGCTAGATCTTCTGCTTCCGCCGTATTGCTGGTCATCCGCAAACAAATCGCGTATACGTTCGACTTGTGCAGTTGAAAAATCCGAGCGAACGCGTCTGCATCTCCTTGTTGAGCTCGTTTGACGAGGTCAGAGTGAGAGCAATCGGACACGGCTTGTACGCCACCATCGCGTTTCATACAGCCTCCTTGTTCGGGGTGAGTGGTCGCGGTCATCGTGATGGCAGAGTAGGATGAGTGGGTGCCAAGCGCCTATCCGGTGCTCGCCTTACTTGAAGTATTTGGTTCCTGTAAACCGTCCCTTCAAGCGCAACCACTGACTGACCGCTGTGAACACTAGGCGCTCTCAATAGATTCTTCGTCGCACAGGTGTTCAGAGCAGCCGCACACGGGTAGTAAGAAGCCGAGCGGGCTACTCTCCAGAGCTGGAGGGCGGAGGGCCGGAGACTTGAATAATGTTGTTGCGGATAGCGTAGAGCACCAGTTCGCTGACTGAGTGCACTCTAAGCTTTCGCATCAGGTTCGCTCGATGCGTATCGGCGGTCTTAACGCTCAAACCAAGAGCAACGGCAACTTCCTTCGTTGTCTTGCCCTCCGCCACGAGTTGAATTACTTCACGCTCGCGACTGGTGAGTGAAGACTCGACGGGCTCTCCCGTTTGCTTGCCGTGAAGGAACGTGGACAAGACCATCTCGGAGATCTTGGTCGTAAAGAAAGTCTTATTCTTCAGCAACGCTTCGAGTGCTGTGATCAAATCGCGACCAGCGTCGGACTTCAGCAGGTATCCGCGGGCACCTGCATCGAGGACATCACGGACAACTTGTTCTGATTCGTACATCGAGAGCACAAGGACCTTCGTCGTCGGTCGATTTCGGAGGATTTGGCGGGTCGCATCCAAACCATTCAGTTGCGGCATCCCGATGTCGATGATGACGATATCGGGACACAGTTCGTTCGTTTTCTGAACGGCTTCCCTACCGTCGCCTGCTTCTCCGCACACTTCGAATTGTGTGTGTTTTCCAAGGAGAGCGAGGATGCCCTGTCTGACTACATCGTGGTCGTCTGCGATCAGCACCTTGTTCGGGGTCATCTTCCCTCCTCGAATCTCTTCAGTTCTGCGCTGAAGCAGAACGCAATAACTCTCGAGGTCAAGGCGGGCTCAATGCTACTGGACGCCCTGAGATGTCGGGTCAAAGGTCGCTACCATGAGACCCAAGCCCGAGTTTTTTCGCTACCACGTCCTCCAACATTGCCAACCTATGGGATAAGTCTCAATACGGTTCTTACCCTAGACTTCTCACCGTGGGACATGACGCGACATCAGCCGGAGTGATTCTGACAGCGCGCCGGTCGAGAAAATTTCAAGATCGTGCGAGTTACGAAGAACAGGCTGCAGATAACTGTTCTACAGTTGCGCGATCAGTGTCTTCAAGATTTCACTTGATTGCCTGTCGCTCAATAGTGGGCTCAAATGGCGGTCATGTCGAAGCATTCGAACTTGAACCGGGATGAATTCGAGGACGCGATGATGGTGGTTGCACGTGGCGGACTCACGAACAACGATGGTGGCGTGGCGCGACGAAAACTCCCAATATCAGCGATGTCTGATGGTCCGCGCACTCGTGAACGCGCATTAAACGTGGCGGCAGACGCTTTGGCAAAACTTTGGAAGCCGGCCCGGTAGCAGATCGAGTCGGATTTCTGGCCGCTGCTCAGGTGTGTACTGTATTGAAGGAATTTCGCGCTCATCATAGCGTTACATCATGGCCACGAATCGCAATAGTAATAATGATGCCAACCATAACGGCGACACGGTTCACGACTCCGAAGTTGGGCGAGGATCGGGGAAGCGACCCGATACAGGTGACGTCTCCATCGGCGACCAGAACTTTCTAGCCGATCTATCCGAGTTGCAAGTCTCCCAGACCAGCATTGTTGGTTGGCAGTCCGTTTATGCCGCAGCGCTCCGCGAGGCTGTGTTGGCGGCAATCCCTCTCAAGATTGCAGAGGCCGAAAGCGCAATTCTGAAGCGGATGAAGCAAATCTTCTACAGCGCAGAATTCTTAACGGAGCGCAGGGCGATCGAGGATGCTTGGGAAACACTGGCACAGCTTAAGTTATCATGCGGCAGTGGCAGCGATTCACCAAGGCCTGCCTCAAGCGTTTGCCCGAACAAAAAGGCGGCGGCCTGAGCCCCGGGTGCCTGCTCGCCACCGATCATGAGGAAAAGTAAAGCAGCGATCGGATGCGAAGGCCGTACTGCGCCCGACGCCTTAAAGGACAAGGTTTTTAGACCTGGGTGCTTTTTTGTATTATCCACTGTGATGGCACCCAGCGCCCCCATCTCTCACAAGAACGCTCCCAAGCCAGATCGCGGTAACATGTTTCACGCTCTAGAGCGTTTGTCTGCTCGGAGGTCGAAATGATTCGTTGGCATGGGCCAAGAAATAGATGAGTCAACAAGCTCAACCGATTGTTTGGCCGGGAAAGCCGTATCCGCTCGGGTCGACATGGGACGGCGAGGGCGTTAACTTTGCGCTCTACTCGGAACATGCCGAGAAAGTGGAGCTTTGTCTCTTCGACCCCTCCGGCAAACGAGAAACTCATCGCATACAAATTCCTGAGCAGACAGACATGGTTTGGCATGGCTACTTGCCGGAAGCCCGGCCAGGACAACTGTACGGATACCGCGTGTTCGGACCGTACATGCCATCCGAGGGTCACCGGTTCAACCATCACAAGCTTCTTCTCGATCCATACAGCAAGCAAATACACGGATCAATCCGGTGGAGCGATTCGCATTTCGGCTACAAGCTAGGACACAAATCCGAAGATCTATCGTTTGACCGCCGCGACAATGCGGCGGGGATGCCCAAAAACCGAGTAATCGACTCTGCATTCACGTGGGGCAATGACGCTCCGCCCCGGATTCCGTGGCATGACACGCTGATTTATGAGCTTCACGTAAAAGGTTTCACGATGTGCCATCCCGATGTGCCCGCCCATTTGCGCGGCACCTATGCCGGACTCGCCACCGCCCCCGTTATCGAGTTTTTGAAGCGTCTGGGCGTAACGTCGATTGAGATCATGCCGGTCCACAGTTTTGTGGATGATCGACAACTCGTGGAAAGAGGGCTTCGCAACTATTGGGGATACAACTCGATCGGTTTTTTTGCTCCCGAACCTCGCTACATCGCAACCGATTCCGTCCGGGAATTCAAGACGATGGTGAAGACTCTGCATTCAGCAGGTCTTGAAGTCATTCTTGATGTTGTCTACAACCATACCGCGGAAGGCAATCATCTCGGGCCCACACTCTCGCTGAAAGGCATCGACAACAGCAATTATTACCGCCTCGTGCCCGACAACCATCGCTATTACATGGACTATACCGGCACGGGAAATACTCTGAACATGAGGCACCCGCGCGTATTGCAGCTCATCATGGATAGTCTCCGTTACTGGGTATTGGAGATGCATGTCGATGGGTTCCGCTTCGATCTGGCGGCAACGCTTGCGCGCGAATTACATGAGGTCGATCGTCTCGGCGCTTTTCTGGACATCATCCATCAAGACCCTGTTCTCTCACAGGTAAAGTTAATTGCGGAGCCGTGGGACCTCGGCGAAGGCGGCTACCAGGTCGGAAACTTTCCCGTCGGATGGGCGGAATGGAACGACCGTTATCGCGATACGTTGCGTTCTTATTGGAAGGGCGATGGAGGACTGCTGGGTGAATTGGCATACCGCGTGACGGGATCAAGCGACCTCTATGCCCACAGCGGGCGTCGGCCCTATGCGAGCATTAATTTCATTACCGCTCATGACGGATTCACTCTTCAGGATCTGGTCAGCTATAACGAAAAGCATAATGAGGCGAACGGCGAAAACAATCATGATGGCAACGACAACAATCGCAGCTGGAACTGCGGCGTCGAAGGCCCCACGGACGATCCTGGCATCCGTGCCCTGCGGGCCAAACAAAAGCGAAATCTGATCGCGACCTTGTTGTTATCCCAAGGTGTCCCGATGATCCTGGCAGGGGATGACATCGGACACACGCAAATGGGCAATAACAACGCCTACTGCCAGGATAACCCGATCAGCTGGATGAACTGGGCGGATGAGGCGCAGGATCGAGACTTGCTGGCTTTCTTTCAACGAGTCATTTCGCTGCGCAAACGCCATCCGATCTTTCGTCGCCGACGGTTCTTCCAGGGCCGCCCTATCAAAGGCGCGAATGTAAAAGACATTCTCTGGCTCAATCCGGCGGCCATCGAAATGACTGAGTCTGAGTGGAGAGATCCAACGATTAACTGCGTGGGAATGGCCCTCTCAGGACAAGGCTTGCAAGAGACCGACGAAAGAGGTCGCAAACTTGGCGACGAAAATTTCTTGATCCTTCTGAACGCTTATCACGAAGACGTCGCGTTCAGCTTGCCGACCTATCACATCGACGGGCGATGGACTGCATGGATGGATACCGCACGGGAAGACGGCTTAAGGCCGGTCGGCACCCATGATGCGGGAGCGTCCTATCCATTGCAGGCGCGCTCCATGGTCGTGTTGATGGAAAGGAAGAACGGCAAAAAAGAGAATGAAGCGATTCCATGAAATGTCGTTCGGCGCCGAATGGCAAGATGGCCATGCCCGCTTTCGCCTCTGGGCCCCTGCCGCTGAACAAGTCGAACTTAGTCTGATCAAGACCGACGCAAGTGCCACACTGCCCCTAAACGCTGTCGGCGAAGGCTGGTTCGAGCTGAGAACCGAACGTGCCAGGCCTGGCGATCGATATAGATTTCGCATCAATGGCTCTCAAGTTGTTCCCGACCCCGCTTCCCGTTTTCAGCCCGAGGATGTTCACGGCCCGAGCGAGATCCGCGATCCTGCAGCTTTTGAATGGACAGACAGTGCATGGAAGGGTCGACCGTGGGAGCAGGCCGTCATCTACGAACTGCATGTAGGCACGTTTTCTCCTAACGGCACTTTTTCGGGCGTCACTGAGCGTCTCGATTATCTTGCGGACTTGGGCGTTACTGCTCTCGAACTGATGCCCATCGCCGATTTCCCCGGGGGACGCAATTGGGGATACGACGGCGTCTATTCATTTTCTCCGGACAGCCGTTACGGGTCATGCGACGATCTTAAGGAACTCGTCCAGAAAGCACACCATCGCGGCATGATGGTTTTGCTCGACGTTGTCTACAACCACTTCGGTCCGGAAGGAAATTATCTTCACGCTTATGCCCCACAGTTTTTTACCAATCGCCATCACACTCCCTGGGGCAACGCCATCAACTTTGATGGGCCGCAGAGTCGCCCCGTCCGCGATTTCTTTATTCATAACGCCCTTTTCTGGCTCAATGAATACCATTTCGACGGTCTGCGTCTGGATGCCGTTCACGCTATCGTTGATGATTCTTGCCCGGATTTTCTGGCTGAACTGGCTCAAACTGTCAGACATTCCGTTTCCAAGGACCGTCATGTCCACCTCATTGTGGAGAACGATAACAATCAGGCCAAATATTTCAGGCCGGGTGCCGGGTCACGGCGACAGTACTCTGCCCAATGGAACGACGATTTTCATCACTGTATGCACGTGTTGCTGACTGGGGAAACCGACGGGTACTACTTGGACTATTCCGAGCAGCCAATTGCTCGCCTGGGCCGTTGCTTAACGGAGGGGTTTGCCTATCAGGGCGAAGAGTCGACTCATCGAAAGGGGAAAACTCGCGGCGAGCCGACAACAGATTTGCCCTCCACGGCATTTGTTTGTTTTCTCCAAAACCACGATCAGATCGGAAACCGTGCTTTTGGTGATCGACTATCTGAGCTCACGTCATCGGATGCTCTTCGCGCCGCGACCGCCATCCTTCTTCTCTCGCCCTTTGCGCCGCTGTTGTTCATGGGAGATGAATTCGCATCTGCATCGCCATTTTTATTTTTTTGCGATTTCGAACCGGGACTCGCGAGTCGGGTGACCGAAGGCCGACGAAATGAGTTCGCCCATTTCTCGAAGTTCCGAGATCAGGCGAGTCGTGACCGCATTCCGGATCCCAGCGCCCACCAGACGTTCGTGGATTCCAAGCTCAACTGGGACTCGGTGAACCTTCCACGTCACGCTGAATGGCTACACTTCTATCGCGATCTATTGACGATACGGTCTACCAATATTGTTCCGCATCTGGATGACACCTCACCGCTCAGGTCTACAGTCGAAACCCACGGCCAGTGGGGACTGACAGTGCGCTGGACTTTGCCCGATGGTTGCACCCTTACCCTGGTGGCAAACCTCGGAGGCACGGAGTTGTCCGGCATCGCAATTCCCGATGACGCTCCAATTTATGCCAGTGCCCAACTGAGCGCAGACCCTTCCAAACAACAAGTTCTTCCGGGATGGTTTGTCGCCTACTTTCTTAGATCATGAACTCGCGACCTCACATTCCGCGCGCGACGTATCGGTTGCAATTAAGTCGCAGCTTCACATTTAGGCAGGCGATGGACGTAGTTCCCTACCTCGCCGCGCTGGGGATCAGCCATTGCTACATATCGCCGTGCTTGAAAGCACGATCTGGCAGCACTCACGGGTACGACATCGTCGCGCATGATTCTTTAAATCCCGAAATCGGCACTCCAGAAGACTTCGAGCAGTTCGTGGCAGTTCTCCACAAACATGAGATGGGGTTGATACTCGACATCGTGCCAAACCACATGGGCGTGATGGGAAATGACAATCAATGGTGGCTGGACGTACTTGAGAATGGTGAATCATCTGTTTATGCGAACTATTTCGATATCGATTGGCATCCGCTGAAGGAAGAACTGCACGGGAAGGTGCTGGTTCCTGCACTCCACGATCACTACGGAGCTGTTCTGGAAAGCGGTGAACTGAAACTGCAGTTTGCGCAGACCCGCGGCGAGTTCGACATCTGGTATCGGACCCATCGCTTTCCTATCGATCCCCGCGAGTATCCGCGAATTCTCAACCTCTGCAGTAGCGCGGTCCTGGGCAGAAATGGCAGCCAGGAAGCCGATGTGCTCGAGTTCGAGAGCTTGCTCACTGCTTTTGGTCACATTCCCAGCCGAAAAGAACTGAGTGCGGATCGAATCGCAGAGCGGAAGCGTGACAAGGAGATTCACAAGCGCAGACTGGCCGAACTCTGTGCTCGTTCGCCGGAAATCGCCGACTGCATACACAAGGCGGTCGAACGGGTTAACGGCAATCCTGCAGACCCTGCAAGCTTCGAAGAACTCCATGAACTGATTAAGGCGCAAACCTTTCGTCTGGCGAATTGGAGAGTTGCGTCCGATGACATCAATTACCGGCGTTTTTTTGATACCAACGACCTCGCGGGCATTCGAGTGGAACATGACGAGGTGTTCAAAGCGACGCATCAACTGGTAATTACTCTCTTAAATGAGGGCAAGGCCGACGGCGTGCGGATTGACCATCCCGATGGCTTGTACGATCCCGCGCAATACTTCAAGCGACTGCATGACAATTTTGCTAAAAGAGCTCCCAGCGATGACTCCATTCCGCAGACCCCATGGCCTTATGTTGTGGTCGAAAAGATCCTGACGGGATCGGAACTCCTTCCAGCCGATTGGCCCGTGTCCGGAACGACAGGTTACGAGTTTGGCAATCTCGTGAATGGTCTGTTCGTCGACACGAGTGCGGCACGACGAATGGAGCGGATCTACCACAACTTTATCGGCGACGATGTTGATGTCGACGACCTTGCCTACCACTGCAAAACGCTGATTATTCGATCGGCTCTAGTGAGTGAACTAAATGTCCTTGCCAACCAGATCACCCGCATAGCCTTGTCGAAGCGACGGACCTGCGATTTCACGTTGAACAGTCTGCGCGACGCCCTTGCCGAAATTGTCGCCTGTTTTCCTGTCTATCGCACCTATGTAAGTCCCGCGGGAATCTCTGTAACCGACGAGGGATATATTCGGACGGCAGTGACCGCTGCCAAACGCCGAAGCCCCGCCGCCGACAGCACCGTATTCGATTTCATTCGAGACGTGTTGTTAACCTGTATCGCCGAAGGCCAGGACGCCGCATACCGCGACGCAGTCACTGCTTTCGCAATGAAATTCCAGCAATTCACGAGCCCCGTAATGGCCAAGGGCCTGGAAGACACGGCCTTCTATCGCTACAACAAATTGGTTTCGTTGAACGAAGTGGGGAGCGACCTCCATCGTTTTGGGACCGGTAAGGCAGAGTTTCATCGAGCGAATGAAAATCGGCTTCGCGACTGGCCCCACACCATGCTCACCACTGGAACCCACGATTCCAAACGTTCCGAGGATGTTCGAGCTCGCATCAATGTCTTGGCCGACTACCCGGGCCTGTGGCGACTTCGATTGCGGGAATGGAGCCGCCTGAATCGGGAGCATAAGCGCTTGGTGAACGACCTACCCGCTCCCTCCGCAAACGACGAATACCTGCTGTACCAGACCTTGCTGGGAGTCTGGCCCAGCCAACCCGTTGTGCAACAGGGAGAGCGCGATAACCTGCGCGAACGGGTAGAAAATTACATGCTGAAAGCGATCCGTGAAGCCAAGGAAAATACCAGCTGGATCAACCGAAACGAAGAATACGAAGGAGCAATGCTTTCTTTCGTAAGAGCCCTGCTGCGCCCAGAAGGCCGGTTCCTCGCAGACTTCCTCCCTTTTCAAAGAAGGATCGCTCGCCTTGGCTGTTGGAACAGTCTTTCGCAAGCTCTATTGAAGTTAACCTCTCCGGGAGTGCCGGATACTTATCAGGGAAATGAGGTCTGGGATTTTAGCCTTGTAGATCCTGACAACCGTCGCCCGGTTGATTACGCCCACGATCGGGAACTTTTCGATCAGATGGCCGCCACGCGGCAAGATTCTCTCGCTGAGCTGATCTCCCAGTTGATAAAAGCTCCCGAAGATGGACGCATCAAAATGTTTTTGATCTGGAAGACTCTCTGTTTTCGGCGAGCGCATCCCGAAGTGTTTGAACGCGGGAGCTACTCACCGGCAATCGTTACCGGACCAAAAGCGAGCCACATCATTGCCTTCTCCAGAAAGTGTGGGTCGACGACTGTTCTGATTGCCGTTCCGCGATTGATCGGAATCTTATTGGGCGATAATGAGTGCCCGCCGGTTGGACGCGAGCTCTGGGCAGACACGCGGCTCGTATTGCCTAAGACTGCTAGCGTTTATTCGAATGCTTTCACCGGGGAGGCACTCAGCAGCTCAGGCTCGAGAAACGAAGGCCTTGTGGCTGACCTACTCGCAAAGTTCCCCGTAGCGCTGTTGGTTAGTGAATAAAGGAAAGTTTCAGGCCGTTTTTCTCGCACTGCGGAGAAAGGAGACTCAGGCAAGCGGAAGACGACTACTTCCGAAATTACTGCCGCTTGAAAAAACGATTAATTTCCTCGGGGATCAAATACAATCTACTGGTATCGTCATCTTCGGCGGCCTCTGCACATAAGTTGAGCCAGCGCTCCCGAGCCAAGTCAAGCACGTCGATAAGTTCGATATCTGCCTCTTGCCCATCCTCGAAACAGGAATCTGTTGTCAACACGTGTCCCCCCATGTGCCGTACCGACAAACGCTCTAGAGCTTTTATTTCACCACTGGAACGATGCTCTTACGCCGGCTAGTCTGGTGTCTATCCGGAGAATCCTGTATGAAACTGCGCCGAATTGCACATGTTCCAGCCAGTACCACATCAGGAATTGACCCGATGGTCTCTAACGCGTGGGTCGGTTAGGCTGTGGGAGTCGTGAGAGTGGCGCGGGTTTTTGGCCGTTTCACCCGCCTCAGACTCAGCCGAAGCGGAACGGCGTCAGGCTAGTCACATTCTTGCTCGATTGTTTGATGGGCCAAAGGGAGATTGAACTCGAAGTCTCACGCTCATTTCAGCTTCTTAGATTCTCTCACCACTGCCGGTAGCGAGTGCCGTCTAGAGCCGTGTCTTGCGAGGTGGTGAAGACATCCCATACGCTCTTGCCATCCCATGAATCTGAGTCAGGATCATCATCCATGGAACGCTTCCCCCACTCGGCTTTCCCTGTCATTGGATCCTTGGGAATTGCTCTAAGGAAACGTATTTTCTTGCCATTAAAGTCGACACCCTTCACCAAAGTTTCCAAATCATCTGGATATCCGTTCGTATCAGCTTTGTTGAAAGCGCCACGGTCGGCCGCCTCTTTGTATCGATCAATTGCATCGCGAATTTCTCTTAAGTTCGCCTTTAGTTCGCGCTCTTTTTCACGCCTTACAGCCACGCGAGCGGTAGGAAGAATCATTCCAGTCAGAATGACCAGGATGGTAGAGGCGACGATGAGTTCAATGAGGGTGAATCCGGCGTGCCCCGACCTTGGCCGAGTTGGATGCCTGCGACGCGGGTTTCGCTGGAACATGAGCATTATTCTACCGCACGCATCCGCAATGAAAAGTTACTTCCAGCGCGTACCTTTGCATCAATACCTAATCGCGGATTGAACTGCAGGGGCAGTAACGCCAACGCCCCACGTTGACACACCACCCGTTCAGTTGTTTTTGGGCTTTCTCTTTTCCATCCCCACCATCTTCCCCGATGGCGGGTCTTTCTTGTTCAGCCTCACTGCCTCCAGAATCAATTTCTTCACTCCCGGCCTCTTCACATCGGCAACGCTCCGCAGTTTGACATTGCGCACGCCTTTCCCCGTTCCCTCCAAGAGCTTCTCAGGATCCGGCAGCTTAGCCCCGCGCAAGAATGCGAACGTCACATGATTTTTACCGACCAGAAAGCAGCACAGCGGTCCGTTCGAATCGAACGACGGGAGTTTCCACGGATTCACATACTCCTCCACCCCCTTGACCGTGTTTTTCATCAGCGCCCGCACTGCTTTCGCCACGCCTTCAAACTCCCCCGCCTTCCTCACATAGTCATTGATCCATATCCCAGCTTCTTTCCCCTCGATCGTCGGCATCGTTCATGCACCCCCAAGTGCAAATTCTATTCTCTCGTGCCTCTCCGCGGTAGCGCTGGTCATTAAAACAACGTCTCTCACCTTCCTTTCCCGCAAATGTTGCTCTAAGAGGAGGGTCTGACGAACCAAAAACTCAAGAAAAAACGTTCGCACACATCCAGTCCCGGATTTCATTCGTACTTGAACTCAGAGTGGCAATGATCGACGACTCCTGTAAACCCGAAATCTAATCTTGAGGACAACGCAATGCGGAAATTGAAAGAACTGATGTCCTGCACCATGGCCCTACTCATGTTCGCCCTAGTCCCGCTCAATCTTTTTGCATCCAGTCACCGCGAGGCACCGATCACCGCTCTCGACCACACCGCTGATGTCACCGACTGGTATGCGTTCGTCAGTTACGATCACCCCGACAGGGTCACCATGATCCTCAACGTCGACCCTTTTCTCGAACCCTCCAATGGACCCAACTATTTCCCTTTTGATCCCAATGTTCTGTACGAGATGAAGGTGGATAACAATCACGACGGAGTGGAAGACATAACGTTCCAATTCCGATTTAAGACCCAGACGCTCCTTCCGGGAGTATTCACAGGCTTTGCAGGCAATATTGCCGGGATTCCCCCGATCACATCCCTTAGCGGACCAGGATCAGCGGGTATCAACCTGCGCCAGACTTACACAGTAACCATGGTCAAGAATGGCGTGTCGACGGAATTGACGGATGGACAAATCCTCTATGCCGTTCCGTCTAACGTTGGGCCGCAAACCATGCCCGATTACCCAGCTTTATACAGACAGGGAATTTACAGCCTCGGCAATGGCGTGCGTACATTCGCTGGAACCGTCGACGATCCCTTCTTCATCGATTTGGGCGCGGCGTTCGATTCCCTAAACTTCCGCATGGGAGTGGGCGGCGTGCTGCCTGGGAGCGAGGACCAGGATGACAGGCACAATTATGCGCCTGACGCCGTAGCCGGCTTCAATGTGAATTCCATAGTGCTGGAAGTACCGATCACGATGCTCACAGTCGACGGCCAACTCCATCCGGCCAGCAGCAAAGACGCTGTCATCGGAACTTACGGCGCCACGTCCCGCCCAAGAGTCACTGTCCGGCGTTCTCCGTTCCCAACTCAATTTTCCAGTGCCTTCAAGCAAGTACAACGTGAAGGCAATCCGCTCATCAACGAACTCATTATTGGAACCGGCTCGAAAGATCGCTTCAGCATGGATGATCCTAGTAATGACAAGCAATTCGCCAAATTTGTTCTCGACCCCTTGCTGGCAAAGCTTTTCGCCTCACTTGGAATACCTGTCCCGCCGGCTCCTCGCGCTGATCTGCTGAACCTGGTTCAGTATCAGCCTCCGATCTGCCCCGGTTGCGGTCCCGGGGATGCGGGAGCAATCGCAGATCTTTTGCGTTTGAATACAGGAATTCCACCTACTCCCATTGCCAAGCAAAAGCGTCTTGGCTTGCTGGCAGGGGACAACGCGGGTTTTCCAAATGGCCGGCGTCCCATTGACGACGTGGTGGATATTGCTTCGCGAGTTGTGGCCGGCATTCTCGTCGATCCGGTGAAGTACGGTACCCGCATCGGCGACGGTGTCCAACTCAACGAGAAGGGTTATCGAAATACCTTTCCATATGTGCTGCCCGCTTTCAGCGGTCGCGATAGCCATCACATTGGTCCGGGCCAAGTGGGATGCACCGGCCAGCCCGATAATATCTGCCCCATCAAATAGCTTGCTTTCGTGGTTGTGGTCGCGGTTGCAAGATCGCGACCACCATCATTCTTGAGATCAAAGTTTTGACAAGCATCAGCTCGCTTCCAACGAGGACCTTATGAAACTTTCTATTGCTCTTCTCCTCACTCTGGTTACGGGACTTGGATTCGCGCAAAGCCGACCCGAACCGGCTGCGATCACACTCTCTCCTGCAGAACGCACCATAGCTCAGGCTCAGAGGCTCATTGAAAAGAATCCAAAGAATTTCGAAGCGTACAACGCGCTGGCATTAGCGTTTTCCCGCCGTGCGCGGGAAACTTCCGATGTCGCCTTCTATACGCGAGGCGAGGAAGCGCTCGATAAGTCTTTTGAGATCTCACCCGACAATTTCGACGGCCGGAGAACGCATGTATGGTTGCTGTTGGGCAAGCACGAATTTGCTGCGGCGCGAGAGGAAGCCAAGATACTCAATCAGAAAATGCCCGATGACGTCATGATCTACGGTTTCCTCACCGACGCCAACGTGGAACTCGGCGACTATCCCGCTGCTGAAAAAGCAGCGCAATGGATGCTTGACTTGCGCCCGGCGAACCTTCCAGGCCTCACTCGTGCCGCCTATTTGCGCGAGCTGTATGGCGACATTGACGGCGCAATCGAGCTGATGACCATGGCTTACGAGTCCACACCTCCGAGTGAACGGGAAGACGCAGCGTGGATTCTCACACAAATTGCGCACCTGAAACTTGCTACCGGTCAGACCAATGAAGCAGAGCGGCTCCTGCAGCAGGCTCTCACCATGTTTCCGGCATATCACTATGCGTTGGGCAATTTGGCTAAGGTAAGGATTCAGCAGAAGCGCTACGGCCAGGCTGTGGATCTTCTGCAGCAGCGCTACAAAGCAGCCCCTCACGCAGAAAACCTCTTTGATTTGGCGGAAGCCCTGCAACTCTCGGGGCGCACGGACGAAGCCCAACAAGCCTTCAAAGAGTTTGAGCAGAAATCGCTGCTGGAAACCAAGGGCGCCGACAACTCGAATCATGAACTCATCTTCTACTACGCAGACTATGCCAACAATCCTGCCCAGGCTCTGCAGGTGGCGCAGATGGAGTACGCGCGCCGGCAGGATGTCTTTACGCGCGACTCCTACGCGTGGGCTCTTTTTAAAAACGGGCGGTACAAGGAAGCCAGCGAACAGATTCAAACAGCGCTCAACGTCGGTATCCGTGATGCCAGGATTTTCCGTCACGCGGGCGAGATCGCTCTCAAATCGGGAAATGCCGAGCAGGCCTCGCACTACCTGCAGCTAGCAGCGTATTTAAATACCATCGGTTCAGAGCAGGCGCGGGCAATTTTGGCTGGAGGGGCACTTCCAAACGTAAGCCATAAATAAGGGCGCGGCGTAGTTTTGGTCGGCAATCAGAAGGCGAAAACAAGAGAACGCCAACAGTGGCAGCCCTTGACAACGTTTCTGGCAGCCGTCCAGAATGCCAGGATTGGGGTGAGCGTGCCTTGTCCTGGATCCAGGATTCCCATCCTGTAAAAACAAGGCAGTGATAGCGAACCCCTTGCCTCCTCGTCACGTCCGAAAGGAGCAAGGTCATGACGGCTCTGTGCCGCAGGTCTCTCATCCAACGAGTCAACATCACGATGTACACGCTCTTATTCAGCGTGGCGCTTTGCGCTACAGCACTCGCGCAATCCGCTTTTGTGCGCGTCAATCAGGTCGGCTACGGTGCGGGGCAGACGAAACGCGCCTACTTGATGTCGTCCGGTTCGGAAGCCGGCGCAACCTTTGCTGTAAGAAACGCGACCGGTACGACTGTGTTCTCAGCCCCAATCGGGGCCAACTTGGGCTCTTGGAGCAGGAGTTACGGCAACGTTTATGCGCTCGACTTTGACACGGTTACCGCCGCCGGCAACTACACAATCGTCGTAAATGGTCCGATCGCCGCTACATCCCCTTCATTCAGGGTGGATACTCCCGGAAATCTTTACTCACCCGCGCTGGCGAACTCACTGTTTTATTACCAGACGCAACGCGACGGTCCAAATTTCATCGGTAATCCTCTACGCAGTGGCGCTGCTCACGTAAACGATCAGAACGCCAAAGTGTACTTGACTCCCAATTACAACGCGGGAAGCGGACGTTTCTCAGGCGATCTGACACCCACGGGAGCAATCATCGATGCTTCGGGCGGTTGGTGGGACGCTGGCGACTATTTGAAATTCGTTCAGACCACAAGTTACACGGTGGCTGTGATGGCTGCGGGCGTTCGCGATTTTCCCAACCAAATGGGAGCGGGCTCGTCCAATTCAAATTTCACGAATGAAACTCGATTCGGGTTGGATTGGCTCTTGAAAATGTGGGACGACTCCACCGCCACGTTCTACTATCAGGTGGGAATTGGAAACGGCAATTCGCAAACCATCGCGGACCACGACTTCTGGCGATTGCCTCAAGCCGACGACACCTTCAATAACTGCAGTCCCCAGTACCGCTACATTTGCCATCGCCCGGTGTTTGTTAATACCAGCGGCGGAGCGGGCGCGCTTGTCAGTCCAAACCTCGCTGGACGTATGGCCGCTGCCTTTGCCCTCTGCTATCGGCTCTTCCAATCCAGTGATCCTGTCTACGCCAACAAATGCCTCCTGTCAGCGGAACATATCTATGACCATGCCAACACGACACCCAGCGGAAATCTGTTAACCGCGATTCCCTTCAGTTTCTATCCGGAGAATGAGTGGCGTGATGATCTCGAACTCGGCGCAACCGAGCTCTACTTTGCGCTGCATAGTGCGGGCAGCCTGCCACCGGGTCTCACGCATACCGATCCCAACTACTACCTGCAGCAGGCGGCACATTGGGCTCATGCTTACATCACCGGGCCAAACGATGCGACGGATACCCTGAACCTTTACGACGTCAGTGGCCTCGCACACTTCGACCTCTACAGGGCTTTTGGATTGGCAGGAAATCCCTCCGGCCTTGAGACAACACAGCCTGTATTGCTCGCTGATCTGAAAAAGCAACTCGACCGTGCAGTAGCCCAGGGAAACACAGACCCGTTTGGTTTCGGTTTCCCTTGGAATGTGTATGACACAACCTCGCATGGTGGCGGCATTTCCGTGATGGCTTCGGAATACACCTATCTCACCGGAACCAACAGTTACGCTGCCAATTCAAACCGATGGCTGGCGAACATTCTGGGCGCGAACGCTTGGGGCACATCTCTTATTGTTGGCAACGGCTCGACATATCCGCACTGTATGCAACATCAGGTAGCAAACCTTGCCGGCTCGCTTGATGGAACGCTACCTGTCTTGCTCGGTGCCGCCGTCGAAGGTCCGAACTCCATCGCCGCCAAGGGCACGCTCAGCGGAATGAGGAATTGTCCTGTTGATGGAGTTGATGTGTTCGCGCAATTCAATGGCAAAGCCGTGTACAAAGATTTCGTCCAGTCCTACTCCACGGTCGAACCGGCCATTGACCTAACGGCATCTTCGTTTCTGGCTTTTTCCTGGCAAATAGCGGGCGCTCCGTCAGGGAATCCATAACGCGTAAGCACGACGGAGCCTAAGCAAAATCATATTGCTACTTTGGTTTAGATGGTGAGCGCGGAAGGAATCGAACCTTCAACCTACTGATTAAGAGTCAGTTGCTCTGCCAATTGAGCTACGCGCCCCGCTCGGGTGAGGCTGTCATGGAAGGTCGCCGATGAGTCGATCTGGCTAAACGTCAGCGTCGTCTGCAGGAAGCCGTATCGAAACCAACGACTATCGATACTAACCCACGCTGCCACCGGCTCGCAACTTGCGGGAACTGCAGTTCCGAAACAACTCACTCCAATTAACCACGAAGACTGAAATCCCGCTTGCAACTTGTGCTCAGCCACGCTGTCTTGCGTCGGCAACGATTGATGAGCCAGGATTTTCGATCGCCTCCGGACGCACGGCACCGGACTCGGTGCCTCCGATCGGACGACGCTCGATCGTTCCGATTACCGGCGCCTCAGTCAGATTCTGGTGAGGCATGGCGATGAAATGATGCTCCACGCACAGGCGATCAATGAATCGACGCTGCCAACCTGCCAGGACCTGTTGAGGAAGATTTTCAAAATGGCGAAATATCCACAGAAGAAATATGCGATCGCGGACCGACGGCCCGATATAGCGGGGACCGATCGGAGTTTGTACACGCAATACTCCGGCGGCTATTTTTTCCATCCACATGACTAATCCTGCCTTGATTCGTTTTCTGCGTTGATTTGTTTCAACGAAGCACGCTGGGGGAACTAAGGTCGGCCATTATTGCACCACCGCGGTGGATTGGGAACCGAAAAACAGCGGCATTCTCTGACTCAGAAGTGCAGCGGGGTCGATACAGCATTAACCTTCTATTTCGGGCAGCAAATCTACGCTGTCGAGCGTAGCAGCCACTCCAAAGCCAGAGTCCGGGCCGTTCTCAACCCGCACCACCGACGCCTGGCAGCACGCCCAACGGCGCTCACCATTCGCGAGTTCCGGCGGCAGGATTAACACCAGCTCGATCCGCGAGCCAGCCTGCATTTTCGACTGCGTATAGAGGAAGATGCCGTTCGAGCTTAAATCTCGCGTAGTGGCGCTGAGCTCACCCGCCTGGTTGCTGGCCCGCACCGCGACCGGCACACTAAGAGGCACGCGCGTTGAGCTTCGCCGCTCAGGTTTGGGCTTTTCCATTGCGCCCGAGAGACTATCACGCGCTCGTATGATTTTCGAAGAGAAATGGAGGGCGCCAGCCGGAATGGAACCGCGAACCCGGTTAGAGCTTGGGACGCTGCGCCCGGGCCGCAGGAACAACCAGAGCATGCTCGATGGTCGGTACGTTCAAGCCCCGCAACCGGATCTCTACTTCATGCCTTCTGCCTGTATCGCCCTGTTCTGCGTACGCCTGCGAGAGCAGTCCTAGGGAATAAGGATCGTCCTGATCTTCGGCCAGATGCGCAATCGCTTCCGGGTACTTCCCTTCCTGCATCAAGAGAGCACCTCGAGCCGCGTGCCACGAAGCCTGCACAACGCCGTCGCGAGTTTTTGAGGCAAGCGACTCGAGCTGCTCAAGCGCGCGTTGTGACACCGGTATCTCGTTTGCCCTTTGGGCACGCACTGCGCGAAAGCGAAGTATCCGAGAGAGCTCCTGCTCCCGATCCGATTGCGCAATCGACTCGTTATGTCCGAGCGCCTGCTCGGCAGATTCCAGTTGTTTTAAAGCGAGCGCATCATCCGCCTGATATTCCCCCATCCGGCGGTGTGCTTCGGCTTCCTGGAAATCCAGGTTCGAGGCATGCGCATCGTCCGCAATGCGGGAGAACTCCTTGTCAGCCTCCGCCAATCTCGCATCTCTCACCCAGGTCGTCGCCCTTTGCATTCGGTATTCGAGGCGATCCGCCGGATTTTCCGCGCCTGCAATTGCTTTGTCGTATTCCGTCCGGGCCTGTTCATAATTGCCCATGAGTGCATACGTATCTGCCAGGCCCAGCTGCGAGTAAACGAACTGGGGATCAATTTTCAGAGCTGCTCGGTAATGCTCAAGAGCTGCCTCGAAGTTTCCCGCCATCCGGCTCAGTTCCCCATAGGAGTCCTGCGGATTCGGTTCATTCGGCAGAAGCGCAACGTAGCGATCCATCGCCTCAAACACCCGGTCGAACTGACGCTGGTGCGCGTACACGTAAGCAAGATCATTTAACGCCGGAGGGTAATTCTTGTCGATACTCAGGGCCTTTTCCAACAATCGCTGCGACTGGTCGTAGCCCTGCACATACATCAGCCAGTTTCCTGCCACGTAGTGAAGCCGCTTGTCCTTGGGATACATCGCTAGCAGATCATTCATCGCGGCAATGCCTTGGATGAAATTTCCCTGCTGCACGTTGGAAATCCAAGAAATTAACAATCTTTCGCCCGGCGAAGTTTTCGCGGACAACAGGTTCGCGTGCTCCCTCGCGCTCCGCGCTTCCTGCGGGTCCAGGCAGTTCATTGCGATCATCGTGTACGAAACCGCAAGATCAGGATCGGCCTTGACCGCCGCGCGCCAACCCACCAATGCACGCTCGATATGCATGTTCTCGTAGTCGACCATCGCACGCTCAAAGAGATCGAGCGCCAGGGGTGACTGCGTAGTCAGCGGCAGAATGCTGCCAGCTTTGATCTTCACGGGCTTCTCAGCGGCGATCAAAGAACCGCAGAGAACAAACAGGATGGCAAGACGACGAAACATGCGTTCCTATCCGCAAGAAAAAGTTTTTGGGGGAGGGATAGATGAAAGGCTATCAGCACGAAAAGGCGCGCCCAAGAGTACGAGCGGACATGGCCAGATGCAGGCGGAATCGACGCGCTAAACAGCTGATAGCGCTGCGGTTAGTAAAACAAAACGGCCCCTCCCG
>Ga0163162_10001678_pt1 | contig 20762 bp, 15 predicted proteins | sample S55metaG_FD_115310 | JGI IMG/M metagenome (GOLD analysis project Ga0163162, IMG submission 115310) | Switchgrass rhizosphere microbial communities from Kellogg Biological Station, Michigan, USA - S5-5 metaG | ecosystem: Host-associated > Plants > Roots > Rhizosphere > Soil | place: USA...
CGCACGGAGATTCTCGCCGGATTCACGACGTTCATCACCATAGCGTACATCATCTTCGTCAACCCCTCGATCCTCCACGAAACGGGGATGCCAATTGCCGCCGTCACCGCCGCCACATGCCTGTGCGCGGCGTTCGGCAGCATTCTAATGGGAGCGTTCGCAAACTATCCTCTTGCGCTGGCGCCTGGAATGGGTCTCAACGCCTACTTCACCTATACCGTGGTCAAGGCGATGCATGTTCCCTGGCAGACGGCCCTGGGAGCCGTCTTCCTCTCTGGTGTTATCTTTCTTATTCTCACGTTCACAGGGGTCCGCCAGCTTCTGGTGAGCGCCATTCCCCACCAGCTGCACGCAGCGGTCGCAGGCGGAATCGGCTTGTTCATTGCCTTCATTGGGTTCCGCAACGCCGGAATCATCGTTCCGAATGCAGCGACAACAGTCGCCCTCGGCAATCTGCGAACCCCCTCTACCGCACTCGCACTCTTTGGATTGGTCCTGATCGCAGTATTGCAGGTACTTCGCGTACGCGCCGCGATGCTGATCGGTGTATTAGGAACAATGGCTGCCGGACTTGCCTTCGGTCAGGTTCATTGGTCTCCGGTTCCCTATAGTCTTTCCGCCCTTGGAGAGACTGCCTTCAAACTGGATATACCTGCTGCGCTGCACATCGGCGCAGCCGAAATCATCTTTGTCTTTCTCTTCGTCGATCTGTTCGACAACATCGGAACTCTTGTTGCTGTCTCTAACCGGGCAAAGCTGACAACAGCCGACCATCAGATTCCACGACTAAATCGAATATTCTTTGCCGATGCGACAGCAACGATCGTCGGATCTCTGACTGGGACTAGTACGGTGACCAGCTACATTGAATCCTCAGCAGGTGTCGCAGCTGGGGGCCGAACGGGTGTTACCGCAATCGTCACGGGGCTGCTCTTCGCGGCTTCACTCTTCCTCGCTCCGTTGGTCGGCGCGATTCCGAGCTTTGCGACCTCACCCGCACTGATCCTGGTTGGTGGATTGATGCTCACCGGTCTCGGCCAGATTGAATGGACCGAACCTGTGATCGCGATCCCTGCGTTCCTGACTGTAACGACGATTCCAATGACATGGTCGATAGCCGATGGATTGAGCTTTGGACTGACAAGCTACGCCGCGCTGGAGGTGCTGACGGGACGCGCCAAGCGAGCAAATTGGATGCTTTATCTTCTGGCTGTCCTGTTTCTCATGCGCTTCTTCTTCATCCACCAAGGCTAAGCCTCTCAGACTGAACAAATAGAAAAGCCCCGGAGCACTCCGGGGCTTTTCTAAATCCAACGAGGCCTACTTCATCAGAGATGGTGGGGTCCGGCTCGAGCTACCAGCTGGTGCTGCACCACTGCTAACACCATCCTGCACCGCTTGGTACGAGATTACTGCCTTCAGCGTCTCATACTGGACACCATTAAGCGGGAGGAGTCGCCCATTAACTGCAAGCATTGGAGTCTGTTCGACGCCTATGTCTTGCGCAAGCTTGATGGAACCCTGAACGGCGTTCTTGGCTTCGTCGGTGGCTGCGCAAAGATCGATAGCCGCCGGATCGAGGCCAGCCTTGGTAACTGCATCCTTCAGAGTCTGATCTCCAGTGTCAGGCGTTAGCGCCGCCTGCTTTTCGAAGACATCAGCCGCATAAGCAAAGAACGCGTCCTTCTTCTGCTTCGTCACACAATACCCGTACGTCGCGGCCTTGAAAGCGAAGGGATGGAGTTCAGCAATCGGGAAATTCTGGAAGACGATGCGAGCGTTGGGGAAGTCCTGGGTAATCCGATCCATCGTGGCCTGAGCGTCCTTGCAATGCGGGCACTGAAGATCGGCGAACTCGACAATCATCAGGTCCTTGCTGGAAGATCCACGGTAAGCACCATCCGCGCGGTCCTGGAGGACCTTACGGGCGTCAGCGAAGGGCGTGGCCCCAAAGGGGATTATGCCGTCTCCTCCCGCGATGGCGTGCTTGCCATCAGGCGTAACAAAAAATGTCGTCGCAGCCAGCTTGGCGTTAGGAGTCTTGTCAGTGATATAGACAACGACTTTGCTTACGCCTGGAGCCGGCGTGTTCAGGACGGCTTCCACCCGCCAGATACGGTTGGGATCATGGCCCCAGAGCGCCTTCAGGAAAGCATTTACCGTATCCACGGTCGGTGTGGTTGCCGTGAAGTTCTTGGGGTTAGGCTGCGGAAACGGATCGGGGTGGCTGGACGAATCCAGGGTTTGAAGCTGCAGCGGCTTGGGCGCAGCCTGGGCTGGCGCTGCCCCTGGCTGAGCGGGCTTGGGTGCGGGCTGCGAGGCAGCGGGGGCCTGTGCCAGGGCGAGGGTCGATACACCAAGCAGCGCCGCTGACAAAATGTGTGCTCTCTTCTTCAAAGCGAAAACCTTCCTTTTGCCGGCCGCGTCGGCAGCCGTGCTGCTATTAGACCTGAACCTTGACGGCAATGGGAAATCTCCGCCCCGTGCCGAACGACTTCTGCGTAACTTTCAGTACAGGAGCAGCTTGTTGCCGCTTGTACTCGCTCTGCTCTACAAGCTTTAAGACGGAACGTACGAGAGCTACGTCAACCTTCTGTTCTTCTGCGATCTGTTCTGCTGAAAGATAACCCTCAACATAGGCGAGAAGGATGGGGTCCAGAACCTCGTAAGGCGGCAGCGAATCGGTGTCGCGCTGGCCCGGGCGCAGTTCCGCCGAAGGTGGCTTTTCCAGCGTGCTCTGCGGAATGATCTCTCCACTTCGGTTAGCGTAATGCGACAGTTCATAGACGCGCGTCTTGTAAACGTCGCCAATCACAGCGAGCGCACCAACCATGTCGCCATACAGAGTGCAATACCCTACAGCCATCTCGCTCTTGTTGCCGGTGGTAAGAACCAACGCACCAAACTTGTTCGACAGCGCCATCAACAGCGTTCCGCGAATACGAGGCTGGAGGTTCTCTTCAGCAAGACCGAATGGAGTCCCACGGAAAAGCGGTTCAAGGGTTTTTTGAAACTCCGCAAAAACCTCGTGGATGGGAAGAAGCTCAAAACGGATGTCGAGATTCTTCGCAAGCTTACGCGCGTCAGATATCGAACCCAGTGAAGAGTACTCGGTGGGCATACCGACTCCGATCACGTTATCCGCTCCAAGGGCCTCGACAGCAATCGCCGCCACAAGGGCGGAGTCTATACCGCCGCTCAGGCCCACCAGCGCCTTGCTGAATCCGCACTTGCGAACATAATCGCGTGTCCCAAGAACCAGCGCCTGCCAGACTTCAGCGAGTCCGTCGCAGGGTGCAGGTGCAATCTCCGGCGCGTTCTCTGTGTCGACAACGACAAGATCCTCTGTAAAGCAGGCTGCGCGCGCAATGACCTTGCCGCTGGGGTCGAGCATCAGCGACGAGCCATCGAAGACAAGACCGTCGTTTCCGCCGACCTGGTTCACCATAAGAACGAAGACGTTGTGCCGCTCAGCGATCGCAGCCAGCATTCGCTGGCGCACCTGCGACTTGCCCTGCGAAAAGGGCGAAGCGGAAATATTGAGGATGATCCGTGGGTGGCCGTCGAGTTGGGCGGACTGTGACTCCCACTCGTTCATGAGCGAGGCGACAGGATCAACCGAATAAAGCTGCCTCGGCCAGAATCCTTTGTCGTTCCACGCGTCCTCACAGACGGTGATCGCCAGGGGCTGGCTACCGATGAAAGCTAAAGACTGTGAAGTAGCAGGTTCGAAGTAGCGCTGTTCGTCAAAGACGTCATAGAACGGCAGGAGCATCTTCTGCTGTGTGAAAACAATCTTGCCGCCCGCAAGCAACAGAGCGACATTGCGCACCCGCTTGCCAACAGGCGAGTGGTCAGGAAGAACCGAACCAACGAGAAGGGCGGGGCGCCCCGGAGCAGCGGTCCAGGCGGCAATTTCGTCAATTGCCTGACCAGCGCGGGCAATGAACGCTGATTTTTCAAGGAAGTCGGCCGGAGGATATCCGCACACGGCCAACTCAGGGAAGACGGCGAGGTCTACGCCCTGCTCCGCAGAGCGGGCCGCAAATTCGAGAACCTTTTCCGTGTTTCCGGTGAAGTCCCCCACCGTGGGGTTGATCTGCGCTAGAGCTATCTTCACAGCTTTAAGTCTAACGCTTCCTCGGCTTTATGGGGTCGGTGCAGTACCCGTCAGCTGCCGGTCCCGCTGACGACCACACTCACAGTACGGGCGAGAATCTTCATATCCAGCCACAGGCTCCAGTTCTCAACATATGCCGTGTCAAGCGAGATGTAACTATCAAACGAGGGGTCCTGGCGAGCTTCCACTTGCCACAGGCCCGTAATGCCCGGCAAAACGTTGAGTCGGCGTAGGTGAGAAAGATCATACTGCTCGACCTCGTGCGCAATAGGCGGCCGTGGGCCCACAAGGCTCATGTCACCACACAGCACGTTGTAGAACTGCGGTAGCTCGTCGAGGGAATACTTCCGCAGGAAATGACCGATACGCGTGATGCGAGGATCATTCACTATTTTGAAGAGCACGCTGTCACGCTCGTTCATGTGGACCAGCTGCTCCTTGAGTTTGTCAGCGTCGGCCACCATCGTGCGGAATTTGTAGCAGGAAAAAGTTCGCCCCTTCCGGCCGATGCGGCTGGCACGGTAAAAGATGGAGCCGTCTGAATCGACCCGAACCGCGACAGCAATCGCGAGCATGAGAGGGGAGAGCAGCAACAGCGCGATGGACGAGAGCGTGATGTCAAGAACACGTTTCAGCAGAAACGCGCCAATGGGAAAGTCACGCCGGTGCAACGGAATCGTCGGGAACTGGCCAATGTACTCGACTGGTGCGTTCCAGGCGAGACCGTCGTAAAGGTCAGGAACGACACGAACATCAATACCAGCGAGACGAGCCTCTTCCACCATACTGATGACCAGCTTCTTGTCACCGGGGACAGAGAAGAATATCTCGTCGACGAAGAGTGACCGGGCAAGCGAAAGGCAGTTGCGCACGTCGCCAATCACATCTGCATCGCCGCTCTCTGCCTCACGCTCGGTCAGCGCGACAAAACCCTTGAAGCGAAAGCCCAGGTGCTGCAGCGAATCTATATGATTGCGCAGGGCATGAGCCACACGCCCTGCACCTACAATAAGCACGTTGCGCGTCTCGATCCCGGCGCGGCAGCGGCGATAGACCACCTGCCTCCAGACAGCGCGACGCACGCACAGCAGCACAGTCGCAATGGCAACCATCAGCATCACAACGACCCGAGAGACTGCCGTGCCGTTCGAAAGATAGAGCGTTCCACAGAGGAGGAGCCCAGCGGTCAGCGATGCCTGGATCGACATGCGCTGCTCATGCAGTCCGCTGCGATTCTGAATGGGGCCGTAGAGCCCATAGGAACGCGTAATAAAGATCAGGCTCACCGCAAACCACACAAAGTAGAACCACAACAAATTCGAAGGAGCATGGAAAAGCTGCGGAAGGACGGAATGTGGGTCAATTTCAAACGAGAGGGCCACGTGTACCCGCATGGCAAATACGCCAGCAAGCAGAACAGTCACCAAATCGAGAGAGGCCCACACAAGACTAGTAACGGAGGGCCTGCGAAATATTCCCAGATACGTGGAATACGATCTCCGGCTTTTGGCGGAGCGAGTTCGACCCGAGATGATGACCTGTTGTAAGTAGTCCGGTGTCGCCATTGCCACGCCTCTCAACCACACTTCCAGGGCATAAGGGTGAGAGATGGCCCGACGTTAGGGGCAAGCTCTACCAAAAAGAGATACAAATCCTACAAATTGGGCATGCAAGTTGCTGTCGCATTTACAAAAACATGCAGACTTTCTCTGCACGGCGCAATCCAACCGGCCCCGCATTCTTTTTAGAAGAATCTAATGATTGGCGCGATGGCACAAAGGTGGGAGACGAACATGGACGACGCACACAACAGTCCATGTGGCCAAAAACGTGCGCTATCTTGCTATCAATATCGAGGGCTAAGCCGTCGGCATCACAAGTTCATCCAGCAAAAGGAACTCTTGCAGGATGGGATCGTCGCTACGCTCCATCTCTTCCATCGTGCCGAAGAAGTGCGCCTTCCCTGCATGAAGAAAGACGACGCGATCAGCCAGCTTCTTGGCGAAACGCATGTCATGCGTTACTACAATGCTCGTAAGGTGAAGTTGCTGCTTGAGTCGCTCAATGAGATCCCCGAGAAGATGAGCCATCAACGGATCGACCATCGTTGTCGGCTCATCATAAAGAATTGCCTCAGGCTGAGCAGCCAGGGCACGGGCAATCGCGACCGAACGCTTCATCCCGGTCGAAAGATCCGATGGCAGTAGATCTTCCATACCGGCAACTCCAACCATCTCCAGCAGACCTTTAACCACCTGGAAGATTTGCTCTTCCGTCAGGTCACCCCGCTCACGAAGTGGAAAAGCAATGTTCTCGCCCACTGAAATAGAGTCGAACAGCGCTCCATTCTGAAAGACCATTGTTACCTTGCGGCGAACAATCTGCATCTGCGCTTCATCAAACCCTGTAATGTCCTCGCCGGCAACACGAATCGTGCCACTGTCTGGTTTAAGGAAGCCCATCAGCATCTGCAGCGAAACCGATTTGCCTACACCGCTGCGACCCAGAATGCATAATGTCTCTCCCGGGAGAACGCAGAAGCTGACGTCTTCCAGCACCACGAAATCTCCAAAAGATTTCGAGACTTTCTCGAAAGAGATATAGGAACCGGGTTTGTTACGAACATCAGGTACTGCGTCAGCAGCCGCTTCGTTCTGCTGTTTGGCCTGGTCCATGAACTCTTCTACTGCCGGAGCAACATCCGCCGAGATATCAGCCGTGAGAGAACCTTCATCTCCGTGCGGATCAAGCCAGTCGTCGGAGACATGCGCTGATCCGTCCGCGTCACTCTTCTCCACCACATCGCGCTTTTCACGCCTCGAGTTTTCAGATGAGGATAGCGACTGCTGTCCAGCGTGGTCCTGCGGCTCGCCCATCGGTGTCGATTCCTTTCACAGCCTATTGTCCCATCTGACGCGAAACCAGACACATACACAAGAGCTAGATATCGAGCGCGGCCTCGTAAAGCCGAGCCTTCGCAAACTCCTCGGGGGTATTCAGATTCGCAAACCAAAGGTCTTTCGCTGCCAGTTGCGTATCGCTAAAAATCATGGGCTTTTCCCCTGACCGTTGGCTGGAGAGAAACTCGTTTGCAGCCTCATCATCCCATAGCTGATGCAATAGCACCTTATCCGCGCCAACTTCAAGTTGAACTGCAAGGGCCGTCGTCGCCTCGTCCATGACAGGGTATAGCTTGAATCTTCCTTCCCCTGCAGCTTTCGTAACAAATGGTGCGACTTCGCGATGTAAAAGACAAAGCGCTGGCTGAAGCACTCCCTCGACCTTGAACAACGCAACTCGAGCAAAGGGGTGCTCGATCGTACGGTGAACCCATCGCTCAAGAAGAATTCTGGGAAGAAATGGCATATCCACGGGAAGCACAAGAATCCATTCACGGCTCGTATGGGCGAGCGCAGCTTCGATACCGCTCAGCGGTCCGCTGCTCTCCCTCAAATCCGGAACCAGTGGGGCCAGGGTCGCAAACTCAGGCCGATTGCTGAGAATAAAGACCTCGTCTGCGAGGCATTGGAGCTTACGAACCGCGTGTTGAACGAATGAGCGTCCTCCCAATTCAAGCAGGGCTTTGTCGCGTCCCATGCGTGTACTTCGCCCACCTGCAAGAACATAACCTCCAATCGAGGTCGATATGCCCCCCAAACCCGCCATCATGCACCAACTGCGGAAAAGAATCGGATGATGGACTCAATCCCGCGATGGAAATTCTCCAAATGGAACTTCTCGTTTGGAGCATGCAGATTATCGTCGGGGAGGCCAAAGCCCATCATCAGAGTAGGGATCTTTAACTCGCGCACGAAATCCCCGACGATAGGAATAGAGCCGCCACCCCGTACGAAAACCGTGTCTGTACCAAACACCTCGCGCATAGCGCCAGTTGCTGCCTGCACATAGGGGTTATCCGTGGAAACCACGATAGGGTCGCCGGAATGAATCATCCGTACACTCACCTCGACACCGCGCGGGACAATCGACTCAACATAGGCCTTGTACTTCGTGAACGCCTCTGCGGGAGTCTGGTCCGGTACAAGCCGCATGCTCACCTTTGCCAAGGCCTTTGCAGGAATCACCGTCTTGGCTCCGGCTCCAATGAAGCCTCCGGGCATTCCGTGCACGTCGAGTGTAGGCCTCGCCCATGTTCGCTCAAGCACGCTGTAACCAGCTTCCCCTGTAAGCTCTCGCGAACCTACTTCGCTCTGACGATAATGTTCCTCATCAAATGGTAGGTCCTTCCATGCCTTCAACTCATCGGAAGTCGGCACAGTAACCTTCTCGTAGAAGCCAGGAATAAGGATTGTGCCACTCTCGTCCTTGAGCTTCGCAATGATCTGCGCCAGCGCCACAAAGGGATTCGGCGCAGCGCCTCCGTACATCCCGGAATGAAGATCCGTTCGAGCTCCTCGAACCTCAATCTCTGTGTAGATCATTCCACGCAGCCCTACGCAGAGAGTAGGAAGATCCGGCGCAAACATCTCCGTATCGCTGACCAACGCTACGTCCGCTCTTAACTGATCTCCGTGCTCTCGAACAAAACGCGCAATTCCCTCTCCACCAACCTCCTCTTCGCCCTCGACAATCACCCGTACATTAACTGGAAGAGCGCCTCCATTAGCCGCGAAGGTGGATTCCAGGGCCTTCACGTGCATCCACATCTGCCCTTTATCATCGACAGCACCGCGAGCGTAGATATTGCCATTACGCTCGGTAGGCTCAAAGGGCGGCGTCGTCCACTCGTCCAATGGCTCTGCCGGCTGCACGTCGTAATGGCCGTAACAAAGCACAGTGGGTTTATCGTTAGCATGAAGCCAATCCCCATAGACGAGCGGATGCCCTCCCGGATGATCCGGCGTAACCGTTTCAATCAGTCGGACATTTTCCATGCCGATACGGCGAAGCTCACTGGCAACGAACTCGGCGGCACGCCGAACATCCCCGGCATACTCTGGCAGCGTGGAGATCGACGGTATGCGCAGCAGAGCCTTTAACTCGTCAACAAACTGTTCGCGGTTCTGCTGCGCAAACCCAAGTGCCGCCTTGTTATCTGGCATGTACTTCACTCCCTTCAAGTCGCGCGCCTCGAAGCAATGCGCGAATCACCAAGCAAAGTATATGCAACTATCCAGATCAAAGACGATAAGCGTAGGATGAGGCGCGAATGGAGGAGCGACTGCATGACTACATCAAACAACGACGGCAACATGCTTGATGAATTTGCCCAATTCGATCTCGCAGGCGAGATCGCCGACTCTGAGAGCAAGAAGCCTTGGCAGTCCGGTCACTACGCGAAGACCCTGTTCAAGAAGTCCGACTTTCGTACTGTTCTGATCACGATGGAGCCAGCCTCGAAGATGAAGGAGCACCATGCCGATGGCACCATTTCCGTCCACGTCCTTAAAGGACAGATTCGCTTCACCGCGCAGGGTAAATCGCATGAACTAACCGCTGGGAGTCTCACTACACTAGGAGCTTCCATTCCGCACGAACTTGAAGCTATCAACGACTCCGCATTTTTGCTGACAATATCCTGGCCAAGTACGCATGTGCTACGGGGACTGAAGCATCGCGGCTACGGAACCTAATCGTGCATCGCGTTCGAGCCGACCATCGATCCCAGCTTATAGCGCCGTGAGAAATAGTTATGTTGCTCGCGAAAAATCCGCTCCGAGGCAACAATAGCGCATGAGCTCATCCACTCCCCCTGGACAGACCTGGAACACAGATGCCTATGCGGCCCATGGCCGCTTCGTCGCAATGCTTGCCTCGGGCGTCGTCGAACTGCTTGCTCCACAGACGGGAGAACGCATCCTCGACGTAGGCTGTGGCGACGGTGCCTTGACCGAACAAATAGCCGCGGCTGGAGCGCTGATCACCGGTATCGATACTTCGCCGGCGATGATCGCGGCTGCCAGAAAGCGTGGCCTCCACGTGGAACTGCACAGCGCCGATGCTCTCCCCTACCGTCAGGAGTTCGACGCTGTGTTCTCAAATGCCGCACTACACTGGCTTGCCGCAGAAAAGCATCCGGCACTTCTCACCAGCATTTATCGTGCTCTGCGCCCGGGCGGACGTTTTGTCGCCGAGATGGGCGGCCAGGGAAATATCGCAGCCATCCGTACAGCACTCTCAGCAGTATTCGCTGGCTACGGAATAGACACCGAGAGCGCCGCGGCATCGTTCTATCCCGCACCAACCATTTACAGCCGCCTCCTCGAAGCCGCTGGCTTTATCGTGGATTCGATCGACCTCATCCCACGCCCAACGCCGCTGCCGGGAGGAATGGAGCAGTGGCTGGAGACCTTTCGCAATGGCGTACTGGATCGACTCAACCCAATCCATCGTGCCGCCGCGCTTGCCCGAACGGTCGCTCTCCTTGAGCCAGTTCTGCGCGATGGCGATGGCAACTGGGTCGCCGACTATGTCCGCCTAAGATTCTCTGTTCGCAAACAGGCCTAACGAATAGCAGATGCCGATTTGCCGAAATCGAGATTCGCGAGACACCGCTCCAGTAAGTCATTCAACTGGGCCAACTCGCTCTCCGTGATTCCCTTCCAAAGCTCGCGATGCAGCGGCAGCGAGCTCTTTTCCACACTTTGGGCAAGCTCTTCACCCGCCTCTGTCACGCTGGCAATAACGATTCGGTCGTTCACAGGATCTTTCCCTCGAACGATAAAGCCGCCCTCTTCAAGGTGCTTCAACAGCGCCTGCACCGTCTGCGGAGTAATGAAGCAAGTGCGTGCCAGCTGCGCCCCTGAACTCCTCGGCTGCGAACGCACAGCAAAAAGAACCTGCAGTTGGGCCATCGTGACACCCTGCGGCCGAAGCTCCTCATCCATACGAGAACGAAACCCAAGCAGGATGCGCTTCATCCTCTGAAACGCCTGCTTCGCTTGCTGCTCGCGCTCGGGAATCCGTGACTTTTTCATGCCTGAAAAGGTTCAATAGCAAAATATCAGAGAGCTGATATTATATCAGGGAACTGACATGTCAACAACCATTCCCACCTCAAGCCTGACTCCCCCCGTCTGGAGGCCCAGCCACAATCCCTGGGCGGTGGCCCTCACTGTGACGCTGGCAACATTCATGGAGGTTCTGGACACCTCGATTGCCAACGTCGCCCTGCCTCACATGGCTGGAACACTTGGCGCCAGCCAGGAAGAAGCAACCTGGGTGCTCACCAGCTACCTGGTTTCAAGTGCAATCGTGCTTCCTATATCGGGCTGGCTCTCCAATCGCTTCGGGCGCAAACGCTTCTACATGACCTGCGTCGCACTCTTCACCATCTGCTCACTGCTTTGCGGTATCGCCCAGACGCTTCCATTCCTCGTCTTCGCCCGTATCCTTCAGGGGGCCGGGGGCGGTGGCCTCGCTCCCAGCGAACAGGCCATCCTCGCCGACACCTTCCCCATTGAAAAGCGCGGCCAGGCCTTTGCCGTCTACGGTATGGCCGTCGTCGTCGCTCCCGCCATCGGCCCCACACTCGGCGGCTGGATCACCGACAACTTTAACTGGCACTGGATCTTTTTCATCAACCTCCCTGTCGGCCTCCTCTCCCTGTACCTCAGCAACCGAATGGTCGAGGATCCTCCGCACCTGAAAGCTCGTATGAAAGAGGCACACAAGGAAAAAGTCGACTTCTTCGGCCTCGGGCTCGTGGCCGTGGGTGTTGGATTCCTTGAATTCACTCTCGACAAGGGCCAGGAGAAGGACTGGTTCGGCTCGTCGATGATAACGACCTTCGCCATACTGGCCGCCGTCACCCTGATCGTCTTCGCCATCTGGGAGTGGAACCACTCGCACCCCATCGTCGATCTAAAGCTGCTCAAGAACCGCAACTTCGGTACAGCCGTCTTTTTGCAGCTAATCCTCGGCATGGTCCTCTTCGGAAGCACCGTCCTCATACCGCAGTATCTGCAGGTGCTTCTGGGCTACACAGCAGAGCTTGCGGGCATGGTGCTCTCTCCCGCCGGCTTCGTCATGATGATCATGATGGCCGTCGCTGGCCGCTCGCTGGGTAAGTTCGACCCCCGCCTGATGGTCGCGCTCGGCTACATTGCAACGGCTGCAGGAATATATAACCTGACTCGCCTGGACCTGAACACCTCCTTCGGAACCGTAACGCTCTGGCGTATGCTCCAGGTCATCGGGTTGCCCTTCGTCTTTATTCCCATCAGCACGCTGAACTACGTGGGCGTTCCAGCAAGCAAGACGAACCAGATCTCCAGCCTCTCCAACTTCGCCCGCAACCTCGGTGGAAGTGTTGGAACTGCGCTGCTCACAACATTCATCTCGCGCAGTTCGCAAGTGCATCAGGCCGCATTGGCCGCAAACGTTATTCCAGGAAGCGTGCCCTACCAGAGGTACATCGGCCTGGTGAAGGAGATGCTGATGGCGCACGGCATGTCAGCGACGCAAGCCACACAACTGGCCGTGGGGCGCGCCTATCAGGACATGCTCCGGCAAGCCGCCATGCTGAGCTATAAGAATGCCTTCTACGTTCTCTCGATCATCATTATCTGCCTGGTGCCCCTGCCCTTCATCATGCGACTGCCGGACAAGCGTCCCAAACTGGATCCCGAAGCGATGGGCCACTAGGGCCTCCTCGGTTCATCCATGATCTCCAGCGCACGGACAAAGGCCGAGGGTTGGACCGCCACTGCTCCCTCATAAGGCCGGGCAAGGTCTGCGATCGCACACAGCGTGGTCACGATAATGAATGTCAGCGCTCCCACCTGGCAGTAATGAAGCCATTTCTTGTCGTTTCCCAGAAGGCACGAGGAAACGATCGTCGCTCCTCCACCAAGCACCAACAGAGCCCATAACAATGCAGGAACACCATTGCTCCGCTGCTCATCGCGGACGTTCCTCCGTTCTGCAAGGCTGCTCATCGCGTACTGAATATGGTCGAGGCTGTTCGTTTCCATGACAGAACCGGCCACTGTCGCTCCTAAAGCCTTCCACATATCGTTCAATACGAGCGAGGCCGCAAGATCTTCCTTTTGATGCTGCATTGCAGGCCACTCTTCATTCACCACGACCCCTTCATACTTCCGGGCGAGCTCCTGGATGGCTTCTTTTTGTGGCGAAGGAAGACCCGAGGAGAGGCGGTAGACATTCAGCATCGACGTCGCCTCCAGATTTGCCTCCCCTTGTGCTGCGCGGAATCCCTCCCAGGCCGTATACAGCATGAAGCCCAGGATTACCCCATATGTTGTCCCTAGTACCCCAAGTTGCCATCCCGTAACGTCGTTGAGCAGCTTGCGGTGATCGCTCGGCCACAGGCGATTCAGCACAGCTACGAGAAACAGTGCACCGGCCACAGAGCCGACAATGACAACTGCACTCTGAAAAGAGCTCAACATCACGGACCACCTGAATTTTGAATTGTGAGCCAGAGTACGCTGGAGCCCGCAAGAAGACGAGCGGTCTTTTTCGCGCTTCAAAGACCGCTCGACAAGCTTTACTTCGCCGGATGCCGTGCCGCAATCACCATGATCTCAATACGGCCGGTAGGCACGACAAGCGCGGCGACCTGGACGGTAGCGCGAACAGGCTTATTGGGCTGCTGAGCCGTACCAAAGAACTGCTTATAGGCTTCATTCCACCCGACCACGTCCATCTGACCACCCTTTGCGGGGTCACCGGTCAGAAAGGCCTGCATCTGCACGATATCGCCCAAGTCGAGGCCGACCGTCTGGAGTTGCTTCTGAATGGCTTGAATAGCGGCAATAGCCTGGGCCTTGGTATCGCCTTTGTAGCTGGCTGGAACTCCTTTGGCAGCGTCAGCGGGGATGTCCACTGGGGCCATGGTGCCCGAGAGGTATACCGTGTCGCCGACCCAAATGGCAGAGCTGAACAGGGATTTGGCATCCCCAATACGCTTCACCTCACCACTCTGCGCGTGGAGGGAAAGAGTGGGAGCAAAGGCTGTAGCGAGTGCGGCGGCAAGGACGATTCTCTTGTACATATCTTCTCCTTTGCTAGCGAGATTAGCCGACACCGGCATGCGGTGTCAGCCCACTTCCGGTTTGTTACGTTCAAGTTACGCGCCAGGACCGCGACGCACACGCAGTGACCGGAACCATTTACACTGATAGTGGGTAGGAATGCGCCCCCATGAAGGACACCTGTATTGCTTAACTCAGTCATAGCTAAAGTCTTTGGAACCAGTAACGAGCGCGCGGTCAAGCGTCTGATGCCGATCGTGGCCCAGATTAACTCGTTTGAACCAGCCATACAGGCGCTCACTGACGAGCAGTTGCGCAACAAGACAGCCGAGTTCCGCAAGCGGATCGCCGACGACATCGCCGGAATCGAAGATGCCGATGAGCGCAACATCGCCGAAAAGGCCGCTCTCGACGCTGTCCTTCCCGAAGCCTTCGCCGTCGTACGCGAAGCAGGCCGTCGCATCGTCAACATGCGTCACTTTGACGTGCAGTTGATCGGCGGCGTCGTTCTGCACTCCGGCAGGATCTCCGAAATGAAGACCGGCGAAGGAAAAACGCTGGTTGCCACGCTTCCCTGCTATCTCAATGCACTCGCCGGTCGCGGCGTTCACGTTGTCACAGTGAACGACTACCTCGCCAAGCGCGACGCTGAGTGGATGGGCAAGATCTACGGCTTCCTCGGGCTCTCTGTTGGCGTCATCGTGCATGACCTCGACGATCAGCAGCGCCGCGAAGCCTACGCCGCCGACATCACCTACGGCACCAACAACGAGTTCGGCTTCGACTACCTGCGCGACAACATGAAGTTTGAGATCGCGGATCAGGTCCAGCGCGGTCATTACTACTGCATCGTCGACGAAGTCGACTCCATCCTCATCGATGAAGCGCGCACCCCTCTCATCATCTCCGGTCCTACCGATCAGACCACCGACAAGTACGCTCGCGTCAACATCATCATTCCTCAACTTGAGTTGGGCGAGCTGGTCGAGACGCTTGAAACCAAGACCTGGACTGGTGACTACGTCGTTGACGAGAAGACCCGCGCCATCACCGTTACCGACGAGGGCTGGGAGAAGATCGAAAAGCTGCTCGGCATCGGCAACATAGCCGACCCGGAGAATTGGGATCTCAAGCACCACGTCGAGACCGCCATCAAGGCGCACTCCCTGTACAAGCGTGACGTGGAGTACGTCGTCAAGGACGGCGAAGTCATCATCGTCGACGAGTTCACCGGGCGCTTGATGCCCGGCCGCCGCTGGTCCGATGGCCTCCATCAGGCCGTCGAGGCCAAGGAAGGTGTGGCCATCCGCAAGGAAGATCAGACCCTCGCGACCATCACCTTCCAGAACTACTTCCGCATGTACAAAAAGCTCTCGGGCATGACCGGAACTGCCGAGACCGAAGCTGCGGAGTTCGACAAAATCTACAAGCTCGACATCGTCGTCATTCCCACCAACCGCGAGATGCGGCGCATCGAGAACGCCGATGTCGTCTATCGCACCGCGAAGGAAAAGTACTTCGCCGTCGCCGACGAGATCACCCGCCTTCACGAGGCACGTCAGCCCGTACTCGTCGGAACCACCAGCATCGAGAAGTCCGAACTGCTCTCCGACATTCTCAAGCGCAAGGGCGTTCGCCACGTCGTCCTTAACGCCAAGTTTCACGAGAAGGAAGCAGAGATCGTCGCACAGGCAGGCCGTCTCGGCATGGTCACCATCGCCACCAACATGGCTGGCCGCGGTACCGACATTCTCCTCGGTGGCAACGCCGACTTCATGGCCCGCCAGGACCTGGTGCGCAAGTCGCAGGCTCGCGCCGTCTCCGCTGCCGAGGGAGCCATCTCTCCCGTCGCCGGCCCAGGCATGTTCCGCTTCTACTACGCGTCGCAGGAGTTCGAAACTACCCAGGAAGGCTGGGACGCTGCCGTAGCCGCACACTCCAGCGCCGCGCAGAAAGAACACGAGGCCGTCATCGCCGCCGGAGGCCTGCACATCATCGGCACCGAGCGCCACGAATCCCGCCGCGTTGACAACCAGCTTCGCGGACGCGCAGGACGTCAGGGAGACCCCGGAGCCTCGCGCTTCTATCTCTCCCTCGAAGACGACCTCATGCGCATCTTTGCCCGCGAGTGGGTCTCTACCCTGCTCCAGCGCCTCGGCATGGAAGAGGGCGTGCCTATCGAATCTGGCATGATCTCCCGCCGCATCGAGGCCGCCCAAAAGGCCGTCGAGACGCAGAACTTTGAGTCTCGCAAGCACGTTCTCGAATACGACGACGTTATGAACAAGCAGCGCGAGGCCGTCTATGGCCTGCGTAAGCAACTGATGGAGGGTGTCGACCAGAAGCAACTCGTCACCGACGACTACCTATCCACGATTCTCTCGAACATGCTCGATGAGAACGCTCCTGAAAAAGCCCATCCGGACGCATGGAAGACTGACTCTCTGTTCTCGCAGCTCTACGATCAATTTGGCGCTCACCTCGAGAACGAGATTGACGTCGCCAGTGTGAATCGCCACGACCTCGGCGAAACCATCTTCGAAAAACTCCGCGCCCGCTACGAGATCAAGGAACAGATTCTCGGAGCGCAGGCCATGCGCTACCACGAGCGCGTCGTCATGCTCAGCGTCCTCGACGGCCTCTGGAAGGACCACCTCCTTCAGATGGATCACCTCAAGGAAGGCATCGGCCTCCGCGGCTACGCCCAGCAGGACCCGCTCGTCGCCTATAAGAAAGAGTCCTTCGAGATGTTCGAGGCCATGATGCTCCGCTTCCAGGAGGACACCGCGCGCCATCTCTTCCGCATGCAGATCATCGGTCCCGATGGCACTCCCATCGAAACCCTCGATCAGTTGCCTCCCGGCTTTGGTGGTGCTCCGCCCGCAGCACAGCCACCTACGCTTACGGCCACATCAATGTCGCAGCCTACGCTCGATGCCGCGCCACAGCAGCACGCTCCCGTCCCAATTCCCACCCGGGCCCCGTCGACCACCATCGATGCACTCGAGCGCGAGTTCCAGCGTAAAAAGCAGCGCGAGCTCGATCAGGCACGCGCCGTCGGCGCAGCCTCCGCATCCAATGGCAACACGCCCCGCGTCACTGGAGAAAAAGTCGGACGCAACGATCCGTGCCCCTGCGGTTCAGGCAAGAAGTTCAAGAAATGCCATGGCACTGAATCCTGATCGCTTACAACTCAGATAAATGAAAAAGCGGCAGATCGATTGATCTGCCGCTTTTTCATTCCCCATTACTTCTCAAGATCGTCCAGCAGCAGCTTAGCCTTTGTGGCAAGCGTCTTGGCTCCTTCGGCATCGCCGGAGGTCAGTGCCTCCTGGGCCTGACGCTGAAAGTTCCTCACCTTACTGATCTCTGCCTTCTCGGCCTCTGCCTTTTGCGCCGACAGAGCATTCAGGCGCTTATCGATAGACGCAATCAGATCGGTAGCTTCCTGCTGAGCCCGGGGACTGGACTCTCCCCCGGATGATAATGCGCCGATAGCAGTCTGCTCAGGCGATAGTGGTGTCTCCGCGCTCGCCACCTGCACCGGCTGCGACGTAGTTGCAGTGGGTTTAGATGTCTTCTTCCGCTCTCGTCGCGGTCTCGCTGCCGCAGCAGCCACAGGCGGAGGTGGCAGCTTCACCTGCGGAGCCTCAACCATCTGTGGCTTATCCGGCGGCGGCGGCGTTGCCAGGTCCACCGGCTGGGTAATCGCCGGCAGTGGCGGAACAACCGGCTTATGCCTGCAGCCGCTCAATCCCAACGTCATTATGCAGCCAAGCCCGATAATCTCGATCGTTGACCTTACACCGTACCGCATCACACGTGCTCTCCCACGGCCTTGCGTGCTCCAACCGCCGCGGCCTTTCTTGTCTCGCCCGCCGCTCCTGCCGCGAGCGGCAGACGCAGCGTAAATGTCGTTCCACGATCAACCGCCAGCGGATTCGCATTCGACCGCACATCCAGCGCGCCGCCATGCAGCTGCAGAATCCGGTAGGTCATCGCCAGTCCGATTCCGCTTCCCTTCGGCTTTGTAGTGAAGTACAGCTCAAAGATACGCGGAAGCACCTCAGGAGCGATACCCTCTCCTTCGTCGATTACCTCTACAACTCCAAACTGATGGTCGCGATGAACCGCAATGCGCAGTGTCCCGCCTTGCGGCATCGCCTGCATTCCATTCAGCAGCAGGTTCAGTACCGCCTGGCGAATTAACTCCGCATCCACGCGAACAATCAACGGGTCTGTCGGAGCATCCACCATGACACGGACCCCATTCTCGCGCATTTCGCCATTCGTTAGTTCAACAACCGCCCCCACTACGCCGCGTAAGTCATGCTCGCGAAGCTTCAAATCCATCGGCCGTGAGAAGTCCGCAAGCGCCTGCACTACGCGATCCAGCCGCTGCATCTCGTTCGCAAGAATGTCCACGTGGCGCTGCGCGCCTCCAAAGGCAGCCGGACCTGCTCCCATCAGCTTGCCGCGCAGAAGCTCCAGGTGCACCACCATCGCATTGATAGGGTTCTTTACCTCGTGGCCCACTCCCGCCGTCAGCCGGCCAATCGCAGCAAGGCGGCGCGAGATCTCCAGCTCCTGCCCAAGTTGCATCATTGACTCAAGATCTCGCAGTGTCAGCAGGGTACCCATATTGCCCCCGCCCAATCCGTCATCAATTCTGTCGACGGAGATCTGTACCTGCCGCCCGTCCTCAAGCGTTACATTCTCCGCCCTCACCTGGTCACCACTTGCAAATGCTTCCAGTACGGCAGCCCCCAATGCGGTATCCGGCTCAAAAATCTCCTCTACTCGCTTGCCAACAAGTTCACCCTCGGCACGATTCAGGAAATAAGCCACGGCGTCCGAAACCATCACCGCGCGATAGTCCTCCGTAAATAGCAGGACACCATCGCGCAGCGTGTCGAGCATCTGGTTCAGGTTTGCCTGCAGCGCCGTATAACCGGCCTCTTTCGTGCGCATCTGCTCGCCCAGACGATTGATTGTCTGTGACACTCTCACTACCGCATCGCTATCGGAATTCACCGGTGCGGGCAGCGCTCCACTCTCGCCCGCCTGGAGTGTCAGCTTCTCCAATTGCTGGCTGACCAGCTCAATCGGTCTCAGGGCTAGGTTTGCCAGCAGACCGGCAGCCAGCATGGCGCCTATAGCCGCAACCAGGGCAAACCAGACCGCTGCCTTCAGCCATGGTTCATATGAGTTCTTCAAAAATGTTGAGCGCACGCCAACGTGAACCATCAGGAACGGCCTTCCATTCCGTTCAAGCGGTCGCAGCGTATCCAGCAATTGCGGTTTGCCGAATACCTGCCGCGCTTGATAAGCGATGCTTCCCGCTTGCATGCTCTCAAGCATCGTGCGATGCGCCGCTGGCTGGTTCAATGCCGCCGGGTCCGTACTCACCAGCGTGATGCCCCGTGCATCCGTCACGCTGACATCCTCTACCGTCGGCGAGTAGCGAACGATCGCGTTCATTACGTCGCCCAGCGGCTCGCTGTTTCGCAGAGCATCTGTTACCGCATTCTGCAGGGCCTCGTCCGTCAGATCAGACGGAGGATTTGCTCGCAGGCCCGTCTCCACCGCCTGCCGCGTCATCAGCAGGACCTCGTGGGCCAAAACGTCGCTCGCCGCCGACGTCTGCTCGATCCTCTGCCGCAGCAGTTCACCGACAAACAGCAGCGACAGGACCGCGACAATCGCAAACGTCAGTCCCGTAGCCGACACCACCAGCTTCGTCTTCAGACGCATCGCTAGTCCACCAGGGCAGAGTTATTCGAATATTCCTTCAGCTTGTTCTGCAACGTCTTTGAGCTGATCCCTAGAATCTCGGCCGCTTTCGTCTTGTTGTTATGGGTCGACATCAGCGTCTTCAAAATGAGCTGACGTTCTGCCTCATCGACCGTTGTGCCCACTTCCACGCGAACCGTGTTCTGGTCTTCGAGATACCTCTCAACCTCACTCGGCCGCCTGCTGGAGCCTTCGCTCGCACTGTCAACCGCAGCTGCGAACCGCCCGCTTTTCGTCATCACAGGCGCGAACCCCGCCTCTCCAAAATGCGGAGGCAGGTGCTCGATGCTCAGCAGCCCGGAACCCGCCATGATCGTGGCGCGCTCGATAGTGTTTCGAAGTTCTCGAACGTTGCCCGGCCACGAGTACGACTCAAGGCGCTTCAGCAACGCATCCTTCATTCCACTCACCGAGCAGTTATGCCGCCCATTCATGTCCGCGATCATCTTATGTGCGATCGGCGCAATGTCCTCCGCATGCTCACGCAATGGCGGCATCTGAATATTGAAGACATTCAGCCGGTAGTAGAGGTCGCCGCGCAGCTCGCCTGATGCCACGGCCGCTTCAGGGTCCTTATTCGTCGCCGCCACCACGCGTACATCCACTGGCGTCTCTGCCTTGCTACCCAGCCTTCGCAGCTTCCGGTCCTCAAGCACACGCAGCAGCTTGGCCTGCGTTGCTGCTGGCATCTCACCGATCTCATCCAGCAGCAGCGTACCCTCCTCGGCCAGTTCAAAGCATCCCGCCCTGCGCTCCAGCGCTCCGGTAAAGGCGCCCTTCTCGTGTCCGAAGATCTCGCTCTCAATCAGCGTCTCGGGAATCGCAGCGCAGTTCACCGCGACAAATGGCTTGTTGCGCCGCGAGCTCAGTTCATGCAGCGCGCGTGCTAC
>Ga0163162_10001679_pt1 | contig 20758 bp, 14 predicted proteins | sample S55metaG_FD_115310 | JGI IMG/M metagenome (GOLD analysis project Ga0163162, IMG submission 115310) | Switchgrass rhizosphere microbial communities from Kellogg Biological Station, Michigan, USA - S5-5 metaG | ecosystem: Host-associated > Plants > Roots > Rhizosphere > Soil | place: USA...
ACCGCAGAGATTGAGCTGGCATTTCGAGCTACGCAAACTAAAGGCGGAGTTTGGCGTCTCAGCGAAGTTCGATTTGGTCCTGATAAATGGGAAGAACTAGCGTTGATTGCGCAAGCCGGTAACTTTCAGCTGTCTGAACCCGATTGCAAAGCTGGAGCGAAAGCCAGTGACCTCAAGAATTCTGAGGCGCGTTGTCTGATTGCAAATCTTTTCGGTGTTACTCTGCCGTCCGACGAGGTTCGTATTAAGGAGATCTCCGCATTTGGACTACCGCTTGGCACTCGAGCGTCGGCGTTGATTGTGTCTCTGGTTGAGCTCAGTTTTCGGTTCGCCAGGGACAACGGAAAATGGGAGCTGACAGGCTTTAAGAGCGGTAGTCGCGATTGGAGTGACGTTAGAGCCCTGCCTCAGTCACTTAACGCTCAGAAACAAACTGTTGCCAGGGCTGATTTAGATCTAATTGTCAAAGCACTAGACTCATATCGACGCGACCGCGGCTCATTTGTTGTCTCTGAAAAGGAATCGGTCGTAATCGATCACCTAAGTCCGCGCTATCTCAGGCAGGTGATTAGGCTCGACCCGTGGCACCGACCTTATCAATATCGAGGCGAACGGGATCGATTCACGTTGAGATCTATAGGTCCTGATGGAAAACCGGACACGCCCGACGACGTGGTGGCGACCAACCCAAATCCTTGATTTGGACTGCGGCAGCCCGGCGCCGCTTTCCAAAACCGCCGCGTTATCAGGTAAAGATTCTTATTAATTTGAGCCCCATTACAAAGCGGCGCCGGGCCGCCCCACTCCAAAGTTTGTTGAACGTGCTAAAACTAACTCTTGACTGTCAGTTACCGCGGGTGCTAGTTTTTCATCTGGTGGCCATATTCAAAGGCCAACTTCGCAATGACATGCCCCGCGCCATCTGTGCAAACGCACTACCAGGCCCCGCCGATGGTGCAATCTCTAGCTAAAGGAATTTAGCTTTGCTAGCTGGTCGCAAACTCCTACTTGCCGACGATTCGGTCACCATTCAGAAAGTGATTGACCTAACGTTCGCCGATGAAGGCGTGCGGGTGGTCTCGTTCGGCGATGGTCAACAGGCCATCGATAACCTCGAAGAGGTTGCCCCCGACATAGTCCTCGCAGATATTTTCATGCCGTCCAGAACCGGCTATGAAGTCTGTAAGTACGTCAAAGAAAACGAGAAGCTTAAACACATACCTGTCATGCTTCTTGTTGGCTCATTTGAGCCTTTCGACGAAGCGGAGGCGCGCAAAGTTGGCGCGGACGATATATTGACCAAACCATTTCAATCGATTCGCAGACTGATCGACAGAGTGGGGGCACTCGTTAATAACCCTCCGGCAAAACGTGAAGTGCCCACTGCGGAACTCCCCAAGGTCCATGAGCCATCCGAAACTGGCCAGTTTCTCAACACAAGCGAACTCGAAGTGGCCACCGCGGATACTCGTCAGTTGCCCGACAACTTCGACCTTGGAGCAAAGACATTAGAACCGACGGCTCCCGCAGAATCGGTCTCGAAAGAGGAGAAAATGGAAAGTAAACAGAAACGCGATTCTGTTCCGGAAGCTTCTGATGTCCTTCTGGATCTGGGTGAATTTGAACCTGTTCATACTGCGGCTTCCAGCGACGACTTCGTCCTTGACCTTGAAGACACTCTCGAGGGCGCGAAACCAGTTCCAACTTCTCGACCTTTCGTTGAACCACAAGTTATTGAAAAAGCAGCGAGCCAGGCTGCACACGACTATTCCTACCAACCAGCAGTAATCGAAGCGCCCTTTGCTGACACAAAGGAGCTTGCTTTTGAGTCTCAGACTCATGAGGTTGTAATAGAGGAAGTGCCCGCATCCTTTGAGCCTCCGGCTCACGTTGATCGCCATGCAGTTGCGAGCGCCGCGGTTGCAAGTGGTCTAAGTGCCGGCAGTTTGTCGCCGGAGATGATTGACGTCATTGCTCGACGTGTAGTTGAAATGATGTCGGATAAAGTTGTTCGTGAGATTGCCTGGGAAGTTGTTCCTGACCTGGCTGAACTGTTGATACAGCGCCGGCTGGAAGAAAAAGAATCTCAGACAAAGTAAATTTAGTGCGTTGAAGCTTTTTACAGGTGACTGGGTTTCCGGTCACCTGTTTTTCTTTGCCTCCAAGGTTCTAACTTGCCTTACTCTGTGCAACCTTGGTGTCCTCTGTGCTCAGTGGTGAGCAAAGTCCTAAGAAAAACCACCCCACAGAGACACGGAGATCTCCGAGGCAGCACAGAGAAGGTTCAGATAACGAGACTACTCAAAAGGATGACCAGTTGTCAGTAGGGCGGAGGACGTTGTACGGTACAGGCTTACACTTTAAAGCTCGAGTAAATCTCAATCAGAAGTTCAGATTATCCATGGACATCGCTAAACAATACGATCCAACCCAGGCAGAAAATGAGCATTACGAACGATGGGAAAAAAATGGTTACTTTGCGCCAGAAATTAACAAGGACCCAAGCGCTCCTGTATTTACGATTGTAATTCCGCCCCCGAATGTCACCGGGTCGCTACATATGGGCCACGCGCTGCAGCATACGATGATGGACGTGATGACGCGTCACAAACGGATGAGCGGGTATCGAACTCTTTGGTTGCCGGGTACTGACCATGCCGGTATCTCCACCCAATTGATGGTGACCAACGCGCTAAAGGAAGAAGGCAAGACGCGCTTCGACCTGGGACGAGAGAAGTTTGTTGAACGCGTATGGAAATGGAAAGCGGAGTCGGGCGGTCAGATCACGCACCAGATGAGGCGCGAAGGAGCATCTGTCGATTGGTCGCGCGAAAAGTTTACGATGGATGAAGATCTGTCGCGTGCGGTTCGCGAAGTGTTCGTGCGCTTCTACGACGAAGGACTAATCTACCGCGGCAAACGAATTGTGAACTGGTGTCCACGCGATCAGACAGTCTTGTCTGATCTCGAAGTCGAGAAACTTCCGCAAGCCGGCAAGCTCTACTATCTTCGCTATCCCATCAAGAACAGCGATCGTCATCTGACTGTAGCCACGACCCGGCCTGAGACAATGCTTGGTGATACAGCGGTCGCCGTTAATCCTTCCGATGAAAGATATGGAGACCTTATTGGCGCTACCGTTCTACTGCCGCTGACCAGCAGAGAGATTCCAGTAATCAAAGATGACTATGTCGATCCGGCCTTCGGTACTGGCGCCGTCAAGATTACGCCAGCTCATGATCCGAACGATTACGAGATGGGATTGCGTCACGATTTGCCGCAGGTTGTTGTGATCGACGCTTACGCGAAGATGACGGCGGACGCGGGCGCGGATTTTGTTGGGCTCGATCGGTACAAAGCGCGTGAGAAGGTGGTTGAGGCGTTTGAGAGCCTTGGACTGTTGGAGAAGGTTGTTGATTACGAGTTCTCGATCTCTAAATGTGAACGCTGTAAGACGGTAATCGAACCCTTGATCTCCGAGCAATGGTTTATGCACATGGAGCCATTGCGAGATCTGGCACTCGGCCTGATGGCCCGGAAACACAAGCCGCAGTTCACACCGGACATACCGTACGAACGAATCTATACCAATTGGCTTGAGAATCTTCGAGATTGGACCATCTCCAGACAGCTGTGGTGGGGTCATCAAATTCCTGCCTGGTACACCTCATCTGGTGAAATTATTGTTGCGCGGTCAGAAGAAGAAGCACGTGAGAAAGCCGGAACTACCGAACTAACTCAAGATCAGGATGTGCTAGATACGTGGTTTTCGTCTGCGTTGTGGCCCTTTTCAACCCTGGGTTGGCCGGATGAAACACAAGACCTGCGAACCTTCTATCCTACTTCAGTCCTTGTTACAGCCAGAGACATCATCTTTCTCTGGGTTTCGCGCATGGTGATGATGGGCATGAAGTTTATTGGTGAGGAGCCTTTCGCGGATGTGTTTGTGACCGGAACTGTGCTCGACAGTCAGGGTCAACGAATGTCGAAGACAAAGAAGAATGGGGTGGATCCGCTAGTCGTTTTTGATAAGTTCGGCGTGGACGCAACGCGTTTGACTCTTGCGCAAGTAGGCAGCACTGACACTCGCTGGAATGAAAAACAGGTTGAGTCGTATCGAAACTTTGCCAACAAGATCTGGAATGCTGCAAGGTTTTCTCTGTTGAATTCTGAAGGAGCGGAAGCGAATCCGGAACTTCTTAAGACAAAAAATCTTGCGCTCCACGACCGGTGGATAATTTCTCGCTTGCATAAGACGGCTCAGCGCGTCAACGACTCTCTCAACACCTATCAATTTCACGAATCAGTGCAAACGCTTTACCACTTCTTCTGGGACGACTTCTGCGATTGGTACATCGAGTTGTCGAAGGCAGACGTCACTGCCGAAGAGCCTTCGGAAAAACGAACCGAAGCGCGATCGCGGCTACTCGCTATCTTAGAGCAGGCTTTGAGACTCCTGCATCCGTTCATGCCTTACATCACCGAAGAGCTTTGGCAACGTCTCCCGGGCGATAAACCCTTACACCCGGCCTACGCTGGCGCTTCATCAACAATAATGCTTACTGCATATCCGATCAGTTCGCCGGATATGATCGACGAGCGGGCTGAGCGGGAGATGGGAGCTATTATCGATCTCATTTCGCGTGTCCGAAACATCCGATCCGAGATGAATATTAAGCCTTCGGAACGCATTCCAGTTCTTGTTGGGTGTCCGGACGAAGAGTTGAGAAGGACATTTTCGAACGCGCGAGATCAGATTGCGCGTCTGGTTCGTGCCGCTGAGATTAAAGTTTCGGACCTGTTGAACGCTCCCAGAGCTTCTGCGAGGGCAGTGCTGGTAGGTGGCGCGGAATTGGCCGTCCCCCTCGAAGGCTTGATTGACTTTGAACAGGAACGTCAGCGGTTGAATCGCGAGCAAGACAAACTGCGAGCCGAAGCCGCAAAACTAGAGGCACAACTCGGAAATCCAAGTTTCGTCGAACGCGCACCCGCAGAACGAGTAGATGAGGTGCGGTCGCGCATTGTAGACATCGCTCAAAGAAACTCTCAACTGCAGCAGACAATCGAGAACCTACAATGAATTGGTTTGATGAGGGAGCTCTTTACTCACAAATCGGCCTTTTCCTGCGTGAGGATCTTGGTCGAGGCGACATCACGACTCAAACTGTAGTGGCGAGAAATACGAGAGCCCGCGCTCGCTTCGTAGCCGGCGAGACCATGATCGTTGCTGGTTTAGAAGCAGCAGAGGAAGTGTTCTTGTCGCTCGATTCTCAACAGCAGCTGGAGGCATTTGTCGCCGATGGTGAACAAGTCGAGGGTGGCAAAGTCATTGCGCGAACGATTGGATTTGCCGACGTTTTATTGTCCGCTGAGCAAGTCGCTCTTAATCTGATCCAGCGCCTTTCAGGAATCGCCACACTTACAAATCAATATGTAAAGGCTTTGGAAGGAACCGGCTGTCAGGTAATCGATAGTCGGGCAACTGCTCCGGGTTTACGTTTGCTGGAAAAATACGCAGTCAAACTTGGCGGAGGCGCAAACGGGCGCTTTGGACTGGATGATGGGATTTTGATTACAACAAATCATCTGTCAATTGCCGGTGGCATTGCGAAGAGCCTCAACGCTACGAAAGAGAAGTTGGGTCATCTGCACAAGATCGCAGTCCAGGTGGCGAACGAAGTTGAGGCGCGTGAAGCGGCCGCCAATGGTGCCGATATTTTGGTCACCACCAATCCTGATCCGGCTGCTCTCGCGACCTTGGTGGCTGCGATTCGTGAGCTTTCTTCAGAGGTTTTGATTGAATATTCGGGAAACGTCGCACCCGACAAGGCGAGATCGTTCGCTGAGGCGGGTGCCAGTTTGATTTCGGTTGAAGCTTTGACGAATGGAGCGCCCGCTACCAAGATTAGTTTTCAGATGCAGCCGTTTTGATTATGAATTACTTTCAGAGATAACGACGTTCGGGGTCAAGAAAGCGTTGATCGGCAATCGTGTTGCGTTGGTAACTTTTGTGGAACGCAGATTAATTTTGAACGTGAGAGTCCAAAGCTGCTTTGCACAAAAAAGTAAAGAGACGACCAGTTCAGTTCCGGGAGTGAAGCGACCGGAGCCACACTCAATTTTGCGCCGTGATTCTCACGATCGTTTTGTTGAGTGTGGCATCCGTCGCCTCGCTCGCGGTACAGTACTGGTGGGCTTGCGGCTTGGCATAATGCGAGTTTTTTGTGCAAAGCAGTTCCAAGCATCCGGCCTACCCTTGAAGACATCTTTGTTTCAGGCGTATCTTGTAAGCCGCAGTAAGGAGCTTCGTGAGATGCAAATTCGATCTCGTCTGTTTAGTTTGGTGATCGTAGCCAGTTTGGTGCTTAGCCTTGGCGTAATTGGAAGTGCGCAAACGAAAAAGAAACGCTCAAGGCGTGCTTCTAAACCTGCGGCTCCTAAACCAGTTATTACCAACCCGTCTATAGCCCCGCCCACAGCTGCGACCTCTGGTGACGTAAAGATTATCAGTACTGCCGACCAGAATTTGGAGACTGAGACCTCTGACACTGTGCCTGCCGCAAAGACCAAACCGACGGGAAGTACAACAGCGCCCGAATCGGAAACGATGCAGCAGACGATTACGACGCTTTCGAATCAGGTCAATCGGTTGTCTGACAAGTTGAGTTCAATGCAGGAAGACGACCGCTACCTGTTGGATATGGAGCGGTTAACACGCGCTGAGCAAAGAGCAGAGCAATTGCGCTCACAATTGTTTGATGTTCAATCGAAGATCGCTGACGCTCAAGCAAGGCTGGAACAGATCGAGTATGCATTGAAGCCTGAGAATATCGAAAGGACTACCCAGAATTACGGCACGGTCCATCCGGAGGAAGCTCGGGACGCGCGCCGCAAACAACTTGAAGGTGAAAAGAGTCGAGTGACTGCGCAGTTGAATTTGTATGAATCTGGAAAGAACAGGCTGGAAACCTCAGTAGCCAGCGCAGACTCAGAAGTTGATCTCTTACGAGCAAAGTTGACTCAGCGTCGCGAACAGATGGATGCAGCTTCGAGCAATGATGCTCGTCCCGCGCCAGAATCCCGCCCGCGTAAGCCCTGAATATTTGTCATTGATCATTTGCCAGTTATCATTTTCCATTTTCGGAGAGCGGGTGGTGACCGCGCAAATGAAAAATGAGAAATGGAAAATGAGCAATGGAAAATAAAAGATTGCCTAACAGTATTCCGTCCGCAACTATCGCCCAGTTTCATCGTCTCCACGCTTCAGGTTGCTTCATCCTCCCAAATCCCTGGGATGTGGGTAGCGCGATCTACCTGGAATCTCTTGGCTTCAAAGCGCTGGCAACCACCTCAGGCGGCTTTGCTTTTAGTAAAGGATTGCCAGATGGCTCGTCTGCCGTATCGCTCGATCTCACGTTAGAGCACCTTCGCGAAATAGTCGCTGCCACATCACTTCCCGTAAACGCAGATTTTCAAAATGGCTTTGCCGATGATGCTGAAGGCGTTGCCGCAAACGTAAAGTCGTGCATTGAGACAGGAGTGGCTGGTCTATCAATCGAGGACAATACCGGCAACGCTTCAGCGCCGTTGTATGAACGCGGTCTTGCAGTTGAGAGAGTTGCCGCGGCGCGCGGTGCCATCGACCAGACTGGGGCCAAGGTTTTACTAACCGCGAGATGTGAGGCATGGCTTGTCGGTGTTGAAAATCCGTTCGCAGTGGCGCTTGAGAGATTGGTCGCTTATGCAGCTGCTGGAGCTGACTGTCTATTTGCGCCGGGTGCTAGTAAGCCAGCGGAAATTTCAGCGATTGTGCAAGCTGTTTCTCCGTTGCCAGTGAATGTAATCGTTGCCAGGCCTTCGGCCGATATGACTTTTGCAAAGCTTGCTGATTTGGGTGTGCGACGTATTTCAGTTGGTTCAGCGTTGGCCCGTGTTGCGTGGGCAGGCTTCATGCGTGCTGCCCAGGCTTTGGCTTCGAGCCAATCATTTGATGGCCTCGAGCTGGGTGCGCCTTACGCCGAAATAAATGAAATCTTCAAAAGCAAGTGAGTGTGTGAAGTCTCAAGAATACAATCCACAGATTTACGCCGATTGCACAGATTCTTCGTTGAACGCTTTTGTGGCGTGCCTTTTTCTGAAGAAAATCTGGGTAATCGGCGTAATCTGTGGATGATCTTTTTTATCTCTCTGAGTTTCACACACTCTCTGAAGCCGGTGGTGTGTGAGTTTTGTTCTTTCTTGACCATCGCGTAGACTGGAACGAAATGTCATCTCTCTCTCAAACAGAACTCTACCGCCTGGTAATCGAAGCGAGCGAAAGGCAGGAGCGCGTCGTCGTCGCCACCGTTGCACACACTCGCGGTTCCACCCCGCAAAGACTAGGCGCTAAAATGCTCTTCTTCCAGAACGGCGAAGCTGCCGGCACGGTAGGCGGCGGCTGTATCGAGGCGGAAGTTTGGGCTGAAGCCAAAGAGGCAATGCGTACGGGCCACTCAGCCCTGCATCATTTTTCTCTAACTGCCGACGAAGCGAGCGAAGAGGGAATGGTTTGTGGCGGCACTATGGATATTTTTGTGGACGTCATAGATAATTCGCACTGACTATGGCTGACTCATTTTTTGATGACTATAAAGCGAAGCACCAACATCCGCTCAACAGGTTATCGCACTCGATCGGTATTCCACTGATCGTTATTTCACTGCCGTTGTTCTTTTTCTCATGGAAATTGGCACTCGCCTTTTTCGTCGCTGGTTGGATTCTGCAATTCATCGGCCACGCTATCGAAGGTAATCAACCGGCCTTCTTTCGCAATCCCGTTTACCTGATTATTGGTCCATTGTGGCTCTTGCGCAGGCTCGGATCCATATTTAGAGTCAATCGGTCCGCGACGTCAAAATAACTAATCGATGGAAGAAAAACAGGACCAGGCCACCTCTCTAACTGTCTTGAAGAGGATCGGAGAATTATTGGATGCCGGCGCAGTCGCTTTGCTGGTGACCGCAATGTCGGGTCCAATTCCGGTCGGGGCCAAACTATTAGTCGACCTGCAAGGAAATCAGACCGGTTCGCTCGGCGATTCGCACCTCGACGCGATAATCGTAAGCGAAGCGGCAAAGTTTCTAGACAGTCGAGACGACACGCGCACGATCAGGCTCGATCAGATTGCACCGGATTTCCGAGACGCCAACGAGATTACGTTGCTGTTTGAGAAACTTCAGCCGGTCTTACGCCTGGTGATTTGTGGCGCCGGTCATGTTGGTGCTGGTCTTGCGAAGCTTGCTTCGTTCGTTGGTTATCAAGTCACTCTAATAGATGACAGACGTGAGTTTCTCAAGGAAACTCTTTTCGAAGATCTGAATGTTAACCTCGTGGTGACAAAGGACTGGCAGGATGACGTTGCGAAGGCGGTGGGAAACGGACGGGGAATCGCCGTAGCCGTAGTGACCCGAGGACATAGCGAAGATGAGCTGTGCTTGCGGTCGATAGTGCAAACTAGTCCAGAGTATGTAGGTCTGATTGGCAGTAAACGTCGAACGTCCATCGTGATCGACCGCCTGCGTGAGGGTGGAGCGTCCGAGGACTTTCTCAGTCAGATTCGAGCGCCGATCGGTTTAGACATTGGCGCGATAACACCTGAAGAAGTCGCCCTGGCAATTATTTCCGAGATAGTAGCGGAGCGGCATCATGCGGCCGGTGGTCCATTATCTTCATGGCGTCGAAAAGCGAAGTCATGAGCCTGGTCGCTTCATGGCAAAGCGCCAACTTCGAAACACTTAACCAGTAACCTTCATCAATGCCTTTTGATTCAACTTCAATTATCGAGGCGGAACCTGCGACGCCGAGGCGTGGCAGAATGTTTCGTGCGCTTTCTCACCGAGATTTTCGGCTGTTCTGGACCGGGGCATTTCTTTCAAACGTCGGTACCTGGATGCAAGCTGTGGCCCAGGGCTGGCTCATGCTGCAATTAACCAACTCGGCGTTCTGGCTTGGTCTGGATGCTTTCATGGCTACTGCTCCGGGATTTGTGCTGACACTGGTCGGAGGTGTTTTTGCCGACTTAATAGACCGTAGGCGATTGTTACTCTACACCCAGGTTGGAGCCGGGACCGCTGCGTTAGCACTCGCCATGCTGGTAGCGACCGGCGCAGTAAATCGCTGGATGATTCTGGGATTTTCGTTCGTCACGGGCTGTTGTATGGCTTTGGCAAGTCCGTCATACCTGGCGATGACGTACGACCTGGTTGGCAGGGAAGATCTCGCAAATGCGATTGCCATGAACTCGACACAGTTTCAGCTGTCTCGAGTGGTTGGACCAGCCCTGGCTGGCGTGGGCTTTCGTCTATTTGGGCTGGCCGGGTGTTTCTTCGCGAACGGATTATCTTTCATTGCGGTGGTGGTGGCCCTTTCGATGGTCAATCCCAAACGGCACCACGCCGTTGTTCAGCTTGATACAATTAAGCGACGCCAAAGGATCTGGGGCGATTTGATTGAAGGGTTCCGTTATGTTTCAAATCGTCCTCGTGTGTTTTCACTGCTGATACTCTCGGCAATCAACAGTCTATTTGGAGCACCCTACTTTACTCTCGTTCCTGTTTACGCTCGCGATCAGTTCCATCTCGGCGAGACTGGATTGGCGTTAATGATGGGCACGGCGGGATTGGGTGCGTTGTTTGGTGCTTTGCTGGTTGCTTACCTCGGCGACTTTAGGCTTAAGGGTTGGTTTGTTCTTGGCGGAGCCTTCATGTTCGGCGTTTGCGTGAGATCCTTCGCGCTCTCAGAAAAATTGCTGCTGTCCCTTTTGTTTCTGTTTGGCCTTGGTTTCGCGCTGGTGGTGTCGGTCGCGATCACTAACACGCTGCTGCAAAAGCTTGCGACTGATCAAATGCGCGGGCGGGTGATGAGTATGTTTATCCTTTCATTTATGGGAACAATGCCGATTGGGAACTTGATCGCCGGAAGCGCTTCGCACCGGTTTGGTGTACCAAATACGCTGGCTTTTGGGGGCACGATTGTCGCCGTGGTGGCGGCCCTTGTTGCAATTTTTAATAGGCGCCTGAGAGAGCTTTATTGAGAAAGCTCTTGAAAGAGCCTTTATTGAGACAAGATCTATTTCTCATTTTCCATTTTCCATTTTTCATTTTCATTGTTCGCCTCACTAGTTAAGTCCGGTTTCCACCATCCTGCTGTATTGGCTCACTTGTCTCGTTAAATGAAAAATGGGAAATGGAAAATGGAGAATGACCAATGATCCATGATGACTGATTTTTTTCCTGCAAGAGTCTCCTGTTGCGTTCGTTCTATTCTCAACAAGGGGTGTGTAACCTTCACTCTGGAGAGCGAAATGCTTCAATTAATGAGCCGATTCTTCCTAACAACAGTCGCTGTAACGATATTTGCAACTGCTACCCTCGGGCAGGGCATAATTGTTCCCGGGCCATGTGGCCGGTGTCCTGTTCCGCCACCGCAGGTCGTCATGCCCAGATCCCTTCCCATCAAGTCGATCAAACTTGATACCAAAATAGTCTCGCAAGTCGCGACGACTCATGTGGAGCAGATTTTTCTAAACAACACTGGAGCGACTCTGGAAGGTACTTACCTGTTTCCAATCCCCGAATCCGCTTCGATCGTAGAGTTTGCTATCTGGGACGGTGATCGCCGACTCGTTGGTGAGGTCCGGTCCAGAGAAGAAGCCCGGCGCATTTACGATCAAATTGTCAGGCGTCAGCGAGACCCGGGACTGCTCGAATATGCCGGAAAGGATCTTTTTCAGGCGAGTATTTTTCCAATTCTGCCGCACTCTGAAAAGAAACTGGAATTGACCTATACACAAGTCGCGCGCGGTGAGGGTGGGACCATCGCTTATCGCTATCCCCTTGGTACTGGCCGCCAAATAACTCAGATAGGTTCAGTTTCAGGTCGCATCGACGTCGAGAGCAAAGATCCATTGCGAACCTTGTATTCACCCAGTCATTCGATTGATGTGAAGCGCACAGGCGAACACCACGCCAGCGTTTCATTTGAGAGCGATAGCGGAAAAGAGCCGCAGGATTTTCAACTCTTTTACACGCTGTCCAAAGACGATTTTGGATTAACTCTGCTGACGAGTCGTGAGGCTGGCAAGGACGGCTACTTTCTTCTCATGATCTCACCCAAGGATGATTGGTCGGACAAGGAGTACTCAGCAAAAGACATTGTTTTTGTAGTCGATACCTCAGGATCAATGGCTGAGTCGGGCAAGATGGAGAAAGCGCGAGCGGCTTTGCTATACGGCATCAGAGTGCTGCGCCCTGAAGATCGCTTCAACATCATTTCGTTCTCAGGAGAAGAGCATTTGATGGAAAGCGGATTAATTCCTGCTGATGAAAGAGGGCGAGCCCGCGGCGAGACATTTGTAAAGTCGCTAAAACCCGTGGGCGGTACCAACATCAATCAGTCGCTACTCGCGTCGGTCAAACAGTTCTCGGATAGCGATCGTCCAAAGCTGCTGATCTTCATGACTGATGGTTTACCCACGGTCGACGAAACAAATGTGGATCGGATTATCGAGAACGTAAGGAAAGTGCGTCGACCCGGGATCCGTTTGTTCACATTTGGAGTTGGTTACGACGTAAATACTGCGCTGCTCGACAAATTGGCAGCAGAGAATGGCGGAGTGGCTGACTACGTTGAGCCAAAAGAAGACCTGGAAGTAAAGGTGTCGAATTTTTTTACGAAAGTGAGTTATCCAGTACTGACTGATTTGAAACTCGACACCGGCGCGGTCAAAACAGATCTTCTGTATCCGCGTGGTATCCCTGATGTTTTTCGTGGCTCGCAGGTTACGCTTATTGGTCGCTACAGCAATGAAGCCGATCTAGAGTCAATAAAACTCACCTTGACGGGAAAGTCCGCTGGCGTAACGCGAACGTACTCTTACACCGGGCAAAGGTTTCCTTTGCGGTCCGATGCGAATGAATTCCTGCCGCGCTTATGGGCCACCAGAAGAGTTGGTTGGCTCATGGAACAGGTCCGGACCAATGGCGAGCAAAAAGAGCTTACAGATGAGATCGTGGATCTCGGTACGCGTTACGGAATCGTGACGCCGTATACATCGTATTTGGCGTTGGAAGGCGAGACGTCAAAGAATATTACGGCGCTACCACGCGCAAGTCGTGGAAACATTCGCATGCAACCAGGCATAGCAACATCATCACCCCAGGCTATCACCGGAGCCGACGCAGTGATGCAGAGTAAGGTTTCTCGCGAGCAGCAACAGGCGGAGAGTCTGAAGGATGAAAAAGCCTCATCGATTCTCAAGCGTGTTGGTGACAAGAGCTTTTATTTGCTGAATGGTGTTTGGACTGACAGTCAGTTCACGACGGACTCGAAACTACCGGAGAAGGTTTTGCGGTTTGGCAGTGATGAATACTTCGCTTTACTGAATGAGAAACCACAACTGGCCCGATACTTCTCGCTGGGTGAGCGCGTCGTGTTGGTGTTTGAAGGCGTCGTTTATAAGGTCAGCAGCTGACTAGTGTCTGGCGCGTGGCCGCACAAGTCAGTACCGGAACGCGGTAGCGCCGGCTAAGTCGATCACAACAAACAAGTTGATGATCTCTAGACTTAGCCGGCGCTACCGCGTTCCGGTACTGACTACTACTGCGACCGTTCAGAGCTCAAAGAGCAAAGCTCAACCAAATAACTTGTCTTAGGCCTGCAACCTAAGGTACAAATTTTCTACACCCCTTAGTGAAGTTAAACCCGAGTCCCGCCATTTTGCTGGACTCACGGTTGTATCGGTGCGAAAACATGACGCTTAAACTGCAACTTGTTGTTTTCTCATTAATTCTCTTAGCGACAGCTCCCATAATTGCCCAGTCGGGTTGGGTCGCAACCAAAGTCGGCAACGCAGGACTTGATCTCAATACCGTCTATTTTCTTGATAGTAAACGAGGCTGGGTCGGTGGTGACCAGGGTTTTCTCAGCCGTACTGATGACGGCGGGCAGACCTGGAACCGCCAACAGGTCGACACCACCTCCGCCATTAACGATATCTATTTTCGAGATAAGGAAGCCGGCTTTCTGTTGGCGGGAAATACCATCTTTGTCACACATGACGATGGATCTCATTGGGTTCAGTCGCGCAGCTTTTTACCAAATGAATTTGAGGGCGCTGATGTTGAGCTTTACAGTGTTAGATTTTCAAGTAAGAAAAAAGGCTGGGTAGTTGGTTCAGTCAGCAAGAAGGATCGAGTAATCGACAGCATTTTGGTTTACACCGATGATGCCGGCGAAACCTGGCGCCGCCAACGCGCTCCCAGCCGTTTAGAGTTGATCCATGTCGATTTCGTAAGCGATAGAAGAGGATGGATCGTCGGTGACGGAGGAACGATCCTCAATACCGTGGATGGTGGCCTGACGTGGACGAAACAGTCTGCAAATACGACTAACACTCTTTATCACGTGGATTTCAGAGACGACAAAAATGGTTGGGTCGTCGGCGAGCGCGGGATTTTGTTGAGAACATCCGATGGCGGACAAACGTGGTCGGTATCTGCGACGAACGTAAGCGTCACTCTTTTGAGTGTTCAGTTCCTGAACGATGACGATGGCTGGGCGGTTGGTCGTGCCGGCACTATATTGCGAACACAAGATCAAGGGCGTACCTGGATAGCTCAGGAATCGACAACGAAGCAAAACCTTTACTCGCTAAATTTCAACAAGAAGATCGGTTGGGTGGTAGGCGGGAATGGAACGTTGTTACGTTATGAGCGCTAGACTTCGGCGTGGCAACGTCTTTAAGTTCAGTTTCATCTGAGAATTTGAGGTTACTCGGATTGTCGCAGTATAGCGACGACCATAACACTCGGTTCCTCCTGTGATTTCGCCCGGTGCGTCGGCCGCACCGGGCGTTTTGTGCGTCAGGAGGCTTTCTCGCCATGAAATGCAAGTGGGGGGGAATGTCGCAGTTTGAGCGTACCTTCCAGACTCTCACCTTCAAATCGAGCTGAAATTTCTGCGGCGACCGCATGTCCGTCCATCTCAATAGCGGTTTGGGCTTGAAATGAATTGCCTTCGAGGCTGATTTCCCCGAGATTCGCATTTCCCATATCAGAGGATATCTTTCCAGTCAGAACTCCATTTGCCCGCTTGATCGTTAAGGTGGCTGGAATAGTTTGTCCTAGAGGCGTTTCAACGTTGATTGACCACGAGCCTGTTACGTCAGCAGGTGTAACTACTTCCGATACTTTTTGTTTGCCGGCCGTGTTGAAGGTTTCGATATCTGCGCAGTAAGGCTTAATTTGATCGAGTACTGAAGCTCCGTCTCCGACCACGACTAAAGCTGCTTGATCCGGTTTGACGTATGCCTGAGCGACACGCTGAATTTGCTCGATTGTTACGGACTGTACATTATCTCGATAGGTCTCGAGATATTGATTCGGCAAATTTAGCATCTTGATCTGCACTAACTGATCGATCAGACCTTCCTGAGTCTCCAACCTGACGGGAAAGACCCCGGTCAGATAAGACTTAGCGTCGGCTATCTCTTTTTCTGAAACTTTGTCATTGCGGATTCGATCTAATTCGAAGAAGAACTCTTTCAAGGAATCCCCGGTAACAACTGAGCGAACTTCAGCTGTGGCTCGAAAGGTACCGGCCGATCGTCTGGCGTCGAGATTTGAGTAAGCGCCGTACGTATAACCTTTTTCCTCTCGAAGATTCATGAAGAGCCGAGATGATGCGGTCGCACCCAGGACGGTGTGCATCAACAGCATCGGAAAGTAATCTGGGCTTGTTCGTACGATTCCGCTATTGGCAATAACTATGTTCGACTGAGCCGAACCGGGTCGATCAATCAGGTAAGCCTGACGATGCGTGCGAACAGGCGGAGCAGGGAAGTTAGGCGCCACTTTTTCTCCGCGCTGCCAGCCTGAAAATAAGGTCTCGAGCTGCCCTACAATCTTCTCGAATTTGACGTCGCCAACTACGATAAATACTGCGTTATTTGGCGCAAACTTCTCGCGATGAAACCGGACGAATTCATCGCGCGTGGAACGGTCGATAGACTCCGGAGTCGGTGCGACAACGGAATAAGGATGATTGCCGAACATGACACGCGCGACCATCTCACTAGCGAGAAACGATGGTTGAGCGCGTTGCTGCCTGAGACTCTCTTTAGTATTTTGTCGTGCGAGGTCGACCTCATTCTCAGGAAATGATGGATGCAGGATGACATCAGCCATCAGTTCGAGTACATCATCGCTAAAGTGTGAGAGGGCTGAAGCAGCGACAATCGTGTAGTCGGAATTTGCACCCGCTGAAAGACTCGCGCCCATCCGAGCGACGGCATCCGCAATTTCCCGGCTGGTTCTTGATTCGGTGCCTTCCGGTAATAACCCAGCGAGTAGATCTGTGAGACCTGGCAGCGCCGGTGGATCGTAGGCTCCACCAACTGCCAGAGCTAGACGATAGCTGACCAATGGTAAGCGTTTGTCTTCGACGACCACGACCGTCAATCCGTTAGCGAGTACGGTTTCGTGAGGCGTCGGAATAGTTATAGGCCGCGGCGCCAATGGCGGAGGCGGTTGTGTACGAAAATTTTCCTGTTGACTCATGTTCTATGAAAGCACCGGTCCGGAACCCGTCTGTTTCGGCACTTCGGCGGGGTCCTTGGGCTGTTCTGAAGGGTTACCAGGTTTTATTTGAGCTACGTCTGTGTGACGAGGTGATTCCGGCTCTGACGGGGGAACTTCTGGAATCTGCGGTGCCGGGGACGTTGGTTGATGGGGCTCACCGGGCGGCTGTGGTGAAGCAGCTTTTTCAGTTTCGTGTTCCTCACCCGCGGCCGGAATAATATCAAGCACAACACGATTTTCGACGTCGACATAACGCGCCACGGCAGCACTGATTTCCTGGGCAGTGATGCTTAAATACTGATCCACTTCGGTATCGAAGAGACTTGGTTGGGAATCGTACAAGGTATATTCCGCCAGTCTTTGCGCCCGATACATCGTCGACTGACGTCCGCGCACTGCGTCATTTGATAGAGAGTTGCGTAGCTTTTCCATCTCTCCAGCAGTCGGCGATTCCTTTGCGAGCCCTTTTATTTCGGCGAAGATCTTCTCCTGAATGTCGCCTATCTCTTCACCGGGTTTCGGCAATGCAAAAATATAGAATGCTGAAGGACCACGGCGCTCATCGACGCCACCTTCGATTGAAACGACAGATTCGTCCCCCTTCACAAACTTCTGATAGAGACGCGAACTGTCTCCATCGAACAAGAGACTTCCGGCCAGCGACAACGCATAGAAATCCCTTGTGCGACGAGCAGGTATTTTCCAACCCAGCACGAATGCCGGAGCAGGCGCGAGCGGATCGTAAAACGTCTCGTTCCTTATAGCGACGTAGTTTGATTCGGAGACATCGACTGGTGGTGGAGTTTGTTGGGCGGGGATGTTAGCGAAAAACTTCTCGATTAGCTCTCGAGCCTGGGCATTATCAAAATCACCAACAACCGAAAGCACAGCGTTGTTGGGTGCATAGTAAATGCGGAAAAACTCCTGCACGTCAGCAATCGTTGCCGCATCGAGATCTTCCATTGAACCAATGGTCGAATGTGCGTTCGCCTGATTGGTAAAGATCAGCTCATTCATTCTTAGGAATGCGTTGACATAAGGTTGATTGTCATAACGCAAACGCTTTTCTTCCTGAACGGCGTTTCGCTGGTTGTCCAGGTTTTCTTGAGTAACTTTAAGCGATCGCATGCGATCGCTTTCCAGCCAGAACGCCAACGGCAAATAGTTAGCTGGAAGAGTTTCAAAATAGTTTGTACGCTCGGTGGAGGTGGTCCCATTCATCGTACCACCGGCATTGAAGATGTATTGGAAGTGAGCGGCCTTGGGTACGTTTTCGGAGCCCTGGAACATCATGTGTTCAAACAGGTGTGCAAAACCGGTTCGACCCTCTTTCTCATTTCGCGAGCCGACGTCGTAATAGACCGCGATCGAAACAACGGGAACGACGTTATCTTGGCTCAAGACGACTCTTAAGCCGTTTGCTAGTGTGAATTGCTCAAGTGGAGTTGGTGGTAGTTGAATTGTAGGAGCCACGAGTTGTGTCAATTTAGAATCCGCGTCAAAACAAAGGCGTGCTTTACCCCTCGAGAGGAAAGTAAAGCACCGCTTTTGCGAGTCCTATGGGAAATGGTGCGAAACGGTTTCCGCTAAACCGGTCTGTCGGCAATCATGCCACGCAGTTCTGCGCGCAAACGCTCGATCTCTGTCAGTTTCTGTCGTACGCGTTCGAACAGAGCAGACTGAACTCTGATACCTTCATCAATTAAGAATCCCGCCGCTTCCGCGCGACTGCGAAACACTCCAGCCTGTACCAGCTGTTCGAGTTTATCCTGCGCTTCGGGGGAGATCTTAACAGCCACGACGTAATCATCCTTTGCCGAGATGGCCTTTTCAATAGTGCGACTAATATCTCGTCCGATCGCGCTCAACGACTCCGGAATTCGAGATGCGATATCCCTAACTGACGAGGCAGTGCGATTCTGGGCTTCAGAATTTGCTTCGGGGTCATCGTCACGAATCATAAGGTCGTCGACACTCTCGGTCGTTCCTGGTTCTTCTTTGTGATACGGACTGCTCATTTTCGTAAAGACTCCTTCTGATGGCTAACGAATTCTTTCGTTCGTCTTACGATTTACTTCGGGGGTAGGTTCATTCTACGGAGGGGCACAGGAAACGGCAAGCAACGCGCTTTGTACTTTAACCTTTTGTATTTGGCCTTGTACTTCGTGGTGGTTCAGGCCAAGACCAGAGATCAAAGGCCGCCGGTCAAATCGGCCCAAATCTGACACGCAGCAGGCCCGTTTCAGACACAACCTTGCCCGCCAAGTTTGCATCCGTTATATTGCAAACGCGCCTAAAGGCTCGCCGACCCGGCCATATCTGAAGAACACCGAGGTTTAGCAGTGAAAAGAATTTCCGCTCAGTTAGCGCTCCTCCTATTAATTCTCTCTCTACTTGTTCCCGCATTCGTCTTCGCACAAAGGAATCAATCGCAGTCAGGCTCGACCGCTAGTGGGACCTCGGGCTCAGGCATTCCCGGCCGAAGGGCCTCCAGAACTGCCGGCACGCCCGCTACCGCAGTTGTTGAGCACGACTTCGACGAAGCTCTCAAGGTTATTCAAGACCAGTACGTCGACGGCAAAAAATTGAATTACAACGACGTATTTAAGTCGTCAATAATCGGGATGCTGCGATCCCTGGACCCCCACTCGAACTATTACGATCGCGAAGAATTTGACGAGCTAAAAACAGATCAGCGCTCTGAGTACTTCGGAATTGGCGCTTCGATCCAGAATTACTTCCGCGACGACAAGGCGGACACCTTTATCACCGCCACCTTCGATGGTTCACCCGCTCATCGCGCCGGTCTTAAATATGGCGACCGGATCGTCGAAGTGAACGGCGAGAACATGAGCGGAAAGAGCTCTGCTGAGGTGCGCGACAAGATCCGTGGGCCAAAAGGTTCAACCGTTCGGCTGACGTTAGAGCGCGCTGCCGATAAGAAGGTCGAAAAAGTAGATATCGTTCGCGACGTGGTTCCCCAACCGTCGGTTCCTGATTCCTACATGTTGAAACCCGGTGTTGGCTATATCGACATGACCAGAGGCTTCAACTACACCACCACCGACGAGTTGCTGGATGCGCTTGATCGCCTTCATGCAAAGGGAATGACCTCGCTGGTTTTGGACCTCAGAAATAATCCGGGCGGTTTTCTCGATCAAGCGATCCATGTTGCCGAAGTCTTCCTGAAGAATGGTCAATTGATCCTGACGCAAAAGGGAAGAAATGGCTATCGCGATAATAGTTATGAGTCAAGAAACAATTCTCCGGACACGACGCCGCTCGTGATTCTTATCAACGAGTACACTGCATCAGCTTCAGAGATTGTTGCCGGCGCGATGCAGGACCATGACCGCGCCTTGATTGTCGGTCAAACAAGTTTTGGTAAAGGCCTGGTCCAAAGCATCATTCCGCTGGAATACGGCGCTGGATTGACCCTTACTTCCGCAAAATACTTCACACCATCAGGTCGTCTAATTCAACGCGATTACAGCAATGGTGGTTTTTACGACTATTACAAACACACTGGTGCCAATGATAAGACTGCGGTGAAGCCGAACGGACCAGAAAAGAAGACCGACACTGGCCGGGCAGTGTATGGCGGCGGCGGAATCTCACCAGATGAGACCGTTGATGCACGAACGGTAAACCTGGCCCAACGGCGGCTATTGAGTCCCACATTCGCGTTCGTTCGGGATTTGATTAACGGTCGCGTCGCCGGTTTTGACTCCTTGCGCCAATCCGGAGGCATCGATTTCCGACGCGAACTGCAACCGGACGAGTTCAAGATCAGTGACGCGCTGTATAAATCATTCCGTACGTTTGCCGCGAACGATCCTGCGTACAAAGTGTCTGAGGCGATGATTGATCGCAATCGATCGTTTGTAGAACTTGAACTGCGATTCAATCTCGTGACCGCAGCTTATGGTCGAGTTATGGGCGACAGGGTGTTCATCACGACTGAGGACCCCCAGGTTGTGAAGGCCATGGACGTGTTACCAAAAGCGCGTGACCTGGCGATGACCAGCACGTCATCCAGGGCTGAAAAGTAAAGATTAAAAACTCGGTAAGATCGACAGAGACTAAACATAAGGGTGGGCGAATGATAAGATTCGCTCACCCTCAATTATTTGCCCAAAAGA
>Ga0163162_10001680_pt1 | contig 20756 bp, 19 predicted proteins | sample S55metaG_FD_115310 | JGI IMG/M metagenome (GOLD analysis project Ga0163162, IMG submission 115310) | Switchgrass rhizosphere microbial communities from Kellogg Biological Station, Michigan, USA - S5-5 metaG | ecosystem: Host-associated > Plants > Roots > Rhizosphere > Soil | place: USA...
CGAAATCCGCGACCTTCTCAAAGCCCAGAACAATCGGCCCTGACAGGCTGGCTGCAACAAGAAACGGCGCCTTTGGGGCGCCGTTTTTTTTACCAGAAGTTTTCCACAGCCACTTGGCCGGGTCGTCGACTGAGGCTCAAGTGCATGTCACGCTGTTTGAGCAATTTACGCGTGTCATCGATCATCTGCGGATTGCCACACAACATGACCCGCGAATGCTCGGCCGTCAGCGCCACGCCTGCTGCCCGTTCCAGCTCGCCATTTTCGATCAGCGTAGTGATCCGTCCATTCAGGGCGCCAGGGTGTTGCTCGCGAGTGACGGTGGCGATGAACTGCAACTTGTGGGCGTATTCGGCCAGATAATCGCGTTGCCCCAACTCGGCGATCAGCGCCTGATAAGCCAGTTCCCGGGCTTCGCGTACGCTATAGACGAGGAGGATGCGCTCGAATTTCTCCCACACTTCGAAGTCCTGCAGGATCGACAGAAACGGAGCAATGCCGGTGCCTGTGGATAACAACCAGAGGTCACGCCCATCGACAAAGCGGTCAGGGGTCAAATAACCAAAGGCCTGGCGGTCGACCAGTAAGGTATCGCCAACGTCCAGGCGACTCAGCTCGCTGGTGAACTCCCCGCCTGGCACCACAATGGAGAAGAACTCGAGAAACTCGTCATACGGTGAGGACACCATCGAATAGGCACGCCAGACCGTACCGCCATCCGCCTTGGTAACGCCTAGCCGGGCAAACTGCCCCGCCCTGAAACGAAAGCCCGGATCCCGGGTAACCCGCAGGGTAAAGAGATTCGGGGTCAACGGCTGGACGTCGAGCAAGGTTTGGCGAGTGAACTTTTCGGCACTGGCGGTCATGGGTCGCTCCATTGAACTGATACCGCCAGTGTCGCGCAAAGCAGATGATGTAAACACTGATAATTTGTAGTGTCTTTAGAAATGAGATCCGCTGTTAGTCGCACTGAGTTGTACAACTGCTTATACATCGTATATGACATACAAAAACTTGTACAAAAAACAATAAATAGAATTACATCCACCATGCTAGATAGTTTTATCTGCGCCTCCCAAAGCTAAGAACCAGATATGCACTTCCGATAGTTTTCAAGAGCAAAAAATTGCAGCACTTATGTAGGATTACTCCTACACTCGGCACGTGCTGGATCTCGGATCCAAACATGCACCCCCAAGATGTTCGCATGGAGTTACCGCAATGAAAATGTGGAAGGAGTCACAGTTACGACAGATATACGACGCCAAGGAAATTAAATCCGCCTATGAAATCTCACTCGATCTGATCCAGTGTCTTGGCTTCAATTTCTGTGCTTTTTCAATTACATCCTCCGCGGACGGGCTTAATTGCGACACGGTAAATTTTAACAATTACCCGCCCGATTGGAACACGAAGTATGAACATGAACATTTTGGTGACATAGATCCAATACTAGCTCATTGCAATCAATCAGAGCTGCCAATTCTTTGGGAGGATGAGGTCTTTTCAAAGGCTCCTCAGTTGAGACAGGCGCAAAAAAAACAAGGCTTGCAGTATGGCTGGTCACAATCGTTACACGACGGTAGCGGTCTGCGCAGTATGTTTAGCCTGGCCAGAAGCAGCACCCCGATCACTGCCGAGGAACTGTATGGACATCTGGGTTACGTCATTTTCATCAACCACCATATGCATGATCTCGCGGCTCAAAAACTGCGGCATCGCCTGCCGGCAGCCTGCACACCTCATTTGTCGACGCGTGAAGTCGAAATCCTGAAATTGTCGGCCGACGGCAAGACCGCCTATGAATGCTCCAGAATTCTCAGCATCAGCGAACGCACCATCAATTTCCATGTGCGCAGCGCGATCCAGAAGTTTGGCGTGAACAACAAGATTGCAGCGGTGATAAAGGCGGTGAGGACGGGCGCCATCTGAATCCACCCGGTTCATGGAAAACCCGCGAGTAATCCAACCGAAAAAAAAGTACCATTTGCGGTCCCCCCTGAGTGATGACGTGTTTAACATCTCGTCGATGTGCACTCGGACGGTCCCGCCCGCTACAACGCCTTCGGCAGCGGGACACCACACCCGTTGACTACCCAGAGCCCCGCCTCATGCCCCTGCTCGAAACGCCCTTCGCCCAACTCGATCTGATCCGTCAGCCAGAGCAGCAGAACGAACCGCTGCAAGCTTTCGATGCGGCTGACGAATACCTGCTCAACCATCTGGCCGAACAACACCCCACGGCCGAGACTCGGGTATTGGTGCTCAACGACAGTTTTGGCGCGCTGGCTGCCAGCCTCGCGGGCAAGGTCCGGGTCATCAGCAGCGGCGACTCATTCCTGGCCTTTCAGGGACTGGAGAAAAACCTGATCCGTAACGGCCAGGCGTTTGACGCGGTGCCCCATGTGCCTGCCAGCGAAGTGCTCAGTGGCCCGTTTGACCGGGTATTGATCCGCGTACCGAAAACCCTGGCGTTGCTGGAGGAACAATTGATTCGCCTGCAAAGCCAACTGGCGCCGGGCGCGCAGGTGATTGCGGCGGCGATGATCAAGCATCTGCCACGTGCTGCCGGTGATCTGCTGGAACGCTACATCGGCCCGGTGCAAGCCTCCCTGGCGGTGAAAAAGGCCCGGCTATTGATCGCCACACCTGAAGCAAAAGCGCCTGCCGTGTCCCCCTACCCTTCGCGCTACCAACTCGATGACCCGGCCATTGACCTGCTCAACCATGCCAATGTGTTCTGCCGCGAAGGCCTGGACATCGGCACGCGGGCCTTTCTGCCGCACTTGCCGAAAAACCTTGGCACCTCGCGAGTGGCCGACCTCGGGTGTGGTAATGGCGTGTTGGCCATTGCCAGTGCGCTGCAAAACCCTGAGGCGCAGTACACGTTGGTGGACGAGTCGTTCATGGCGGTGCAATCGGCCGCCGAAAACTGGCACGCGGCGCTGGGTGACAGAGCGGTCGTAGTGCGGGCAGGCGATGGCCTGGCGGGGCAAGAACCGCAATCCCTGGACGCAGTGCTGTGCAATCCGCCCTTCCACCAGCAACAAGTCGTCGGCGACTTCCTCGCCTGGCGCATGTTCCAGCAAGCCCGTGAAGCGCTGGTGGTCGGTGGCGCGCTGTACATCGTCGGCAACCGCCACCTGGGTTACCACAGCAAGCTCGCCCGACTGTTCCGTGGCGTCGAGCAAGTGGCCGCCACCCCAAAATTCGTGATTCTCAAAGCCCGCAAATAAGCGCGGGCAAAAAAACCCTCCACGCGGGAGGGTTGCAAGTCCGTGCCTCCAAGGCAACGGGATGGGATCTTCAGTGTGTGGTCAGCCCCGCAGCATTCATGAACATGCGCATCAGGCTCGCCACAATAAACAGGGCTGCGACGCTACCGACCCAGATCAGGGCCAGCCATCCAAGCCGCTGCCACAGCGGCTTTTTTTCGGCTTCTTCAATGTCGTGCAGGGAATGTTTGCCGTTCATTGCATCGATCCTCAGTCAGGTCGATGGCGCCGGTGAGGGCGCCATCGTCGGAACGCCGCCCGGAGCAAGCTCGCCCACAGTGCTAGTGATAACCGTCTTCGTGGGTCACCTTGCCGCGGAACACGTAGTAGCTCCAGAAGGTGTAGCCCAGGATGAACGGGATGATGAATAACGTGCCCACCAGCATGAAGCCTTGGCTTTGCGGGGGTGCGGCGGCGTCCCAGATCGAGATCGACGGAGGCACGATGTTCGGCCACAGGCTGATGCCCAAACCACTGTAGCCGAGGAAGATCAGCACCAGCGTCAGCAGGAATGGCGTGTAGTGCGCATTGCGGGCGACGGCGCGGATCAAACCGTACATGGTCACCAGCACCAGAATCGGCACAGGCATAAACCAGAACAGGTTGGGCAACGTGAACCAGCGAGCGGCGATTTCGGCGTGGGCCAAGGGTGTCCAGATGCTGACGATACCGATCACCGCCAACACCACGAAAGCCAGCGGCCGTGCCAGGTCGTGCATTTGCTCTTGCAGCTTGCCTTCGGTCTTCATGATCAGCCAGGTGCAGCCGAGTAGCGCATAAGCCACCACGAGCGCCACACCGCAAAACAGGGTGAACGGTGTCAGCCAGTCCAGCGAACCACCGGCAAACTGGCGATTGACCACCGGCAACCCATCAATGAAAGCCCCCAACGCCACGCCCTGGAAGAAGGTCGCGGTGACGGACCCACCGATAAATGCCTTGTCCCAGAGATGGCGTTTGTCGTCCCGGGCCTTGAAGCGAAATTCAAAGGCCACACCACGGAAAATCAACCCGATCAGCATCAGGATCAGCGGCAGGTACAACGCCGAAAGCACCACCGAATACGCCAGCGGGAAGGCGCCAAACAATGCCGCGCCGCCCAGTACCAGCCAGGTTTCGTTTCCGTCCCACACCGGTGCAACGGTGTTCATCATGACGTCGCGGTCGGTCTTGCCCGGGATGAACGGGAAGAGAATCCCGATGCCCAGGTCGAAGCCGTCCATCACCACGTACATCATGATGCCGAAGATGATGATCACGGCCCAGATCAGCGGAAGATCAATACCCATGACTCAAATCTCCTTGGTCAGGCTGTGGCTGTGGTCGCTTTCACCGCTGTCATCAGCGGCAGACAGCGGACGTGCCGGCGTGCGTTTCTGGCCTGGCCCACCGTCGTTGGTTTCCTTGCCTTCGTCGATCTTCGGCCCTTTGCGCACCAGACGCATCATGTAGCCCAGGCCGGCACCGAACAGCGCGAAATAGACCACGACGAACAGAATCAACGTGATGCTCATCTGCACGAAGCTATGGTTGGAGGAGGCATCCGCCGTGCGCATCAGACCGTAAACCACCCAAGGCTGGCGGCCGATTTCCGTGGTAAACCAACCCGCGAGGATGGCGATCAGACCGGACGGGCCCATCCACAACGCCAGGTAAAGGAACGGTCGCGAGGTGTAAAGCTTGTCGCGTTTGCGCAGCCACAGGCTCCACAAACCGGTGAAGATCATCAGCATGCCCAAGCCGACCATGATCCGGAACGACCAGAACACAATCGTCGAATTCGGCCGGTCTTCAGGCGGGAACTCCTTGAGCGCCGGCACCTGCTTGTCCAGCGAGTGAGTAAGAATCAGGCTGCCCAGGTACGGAATCTCGACGGCAAATTTGGTTCTTTCTTCTTTCATGTCCGGCTAGTCGAACATAATCAGTGGGGTCGGCTCATCACCCTTGTTTTCCCAGTGGCCTTCAATCGCAGCGATTTTCGCCGGTTGATACTTGAGCGTATTGAGGCCGTGGAAATCACCGATGACGGCTTGAATCGGCGCCACGATCAAGGCCATCCACATGGCCATCGAGAGCATGGTGCGGATCGCCGGGTTGTCCTTGCCGCGCAGCAAATGCCAGGCCGCCGAGGAGCCGACGAAAAACGCCGTGGCCACAAACGCTGCGGTCGCCATGTGCATCAGGCGGTAGGGGAACGAGGGGTTGAAAATCACCGCCAGCCAGTCGGTTGGAATCACCTGGCCATTAACGATTTCGAAACCTTGCGGCGTTTGCATCCAGCTGTTGGATGCCAAAATCCAGAACGTCGAGATCAGCGTGCCGATGGCCACCATGACCGTGGCGAAGAAGTGCAGTTTGCGTCCGACCTTGTTCCAGCCAAACAACATGACCCCAAGGAAACCCGCTTCGAGGAAGAAAGCCGTCAGGACTTCGTACGTCAGCAATGGCCCGGTCACCGAACCGGCGAAGTCGGAGAAGCGACTCCAGTTGGTGCCGAACTGATACGCCATGACCAACCCGGAGACCACGCCCATGCCGAAGTTGACGGCAAATATCTTCGACCAGAAGTGATACAGGTCACGGTAGGTGTCGTTATGGGTTTTCAGCCACAGACCTTCGAGCACCGCCAGGTAACTCGCCAGGCCAATGGTGATGGCCGGGAACAGAATGTGAAACGAGATGGTAAACGCGAACTGAATTCGGGCGAGATCAAGTGCCTCTAAACCGAACATAAGTCATCCTCTGTCAGGTAATACGGCTGCTGGCTGGAAGCCTGCATCCACGGTTCCCACGGGTATGGAGTGCGGCGAATTCAAATTCGTTCTTTTTTTTACAAGCATCGCAACGCAGGCATTCTGGCTGGCCGCCGGATCAATTCCCTGGGGAGTTTTGATCTGGGTCAATCAACGTTGAAAGAGTAGTCCCAATTCTGTTGATGAACCGCGTGGTCTTTTGCCGCGTGACAAGTTGCCTCATGGTATTGGTCACGGGCTGAAATACATTCCATGGTCATAGATAGCCAAAGGTGAATGAAATCGATGTCTGGCTAACGATTTTTTCGCTCGTGGCAACTTCCTGTTACAGCTTGGTGATAATCTCGCCGCTCCACTCTCCAGATTTACCTCCAGATGCCCAGCCAAGCGCCCTTGCTGTTACGTCATCATCGCCCTTTCCTTGCGTTCTGGCTGGCCCGGGTGTTTACCGCCAGTGGTTTTCAGATGCTCACCGTGGCCATTGGCTGGAACCTCTACCAACTGACCGGCAACGTGCTCGACCTGGGCTTGGTCGGCTTGGTGGAGTTCGCACCGCGCGTGCTGTTCATGCTGCACACCGGGCATGTCGCCGACCGCTATGACCGGCGCAAAGTCGCTGCGATCTGTCAGTCCTTGCAAGCGCTGATCGCCTTGTCCCTGGCCATTGGCAGCGCGACCGATCATGTCACCCGGGAAATGATCTTCATCCTCGCGTTTCTGCTGGGTGCCGCGCGATCTTTCGAAATGCCCACCACTCAAGCCCTGTTGCCAAGCATCGTGCCCAGTGCGCTGTTTCCGCGCGCAGTGGCCGCCGCACAATCGGCGCAGCAGTCCGCCACCATCGTCGCCCCGGCGCTCGGGGGGTTGCTCTATGCCTTCGGCAGCGTCTGGGTGTATGGCCCGACGGTGATCCTCTACATCATTGCGTGCGTGCTGATGCTCAACCTGCCGGCCCGGCAAACGCCATTGAACAAGGGCAAGGCAACCCTGGACTCGCTGCTGGCGGGCATCCGCTTCATTCGCAGTCGCCCGGACATTCTCGGGGCGATTTCTCTGGATCTGTTTGCGGTCTTGCTCGGTGGCGCCACAGCATTGCTGCCGGTGTTCGCCAAAGACATCCTGCTGACCGGCCCGTGGGGGCTAGGCCTGCTGCGTTCCGCGCCGGCAGTCGGAGCGCTGTTGATGTCGCTGTTCCTGGCGCGATTTGCGGTGGAACGCAACGTCGGACGCGTGATGTTCACGGCTGTCGGGGTGTTCGGCGTGGCCACCATCGCGTTCGGTCTCTCGACTTCGTTCTGGTTCTCACTCGCGGTGCTGGTGGTGCTGGGCGCGGCAGACATGATCAGCATGGTGATCCGCGCCTCGTTCGTGCAATTGGAAACACCGGACGAAATGCGCGGCCGGGTCAGCGCCGTCAACGGTTTGTTCATCGGCGCTTCGAACCAGTTGGGCGAGTTCGAATCCGGCCTGACCGCCCACTGGTTCGGCACCGTGCCGGCAGTGGTCATGGGCGGGATCGGCACATTGGTGGTGACCGGGACCTGGGTGAAACTGTTCCCGACCTTGGCCAACCGTGACCGCATGCATGTGCCGGTGGAAGAAGTGAAGGTCTGAACCTCTAAACCAACAACTCACCCGCCACCGCCGTTCGCGTGGCTTTGCCGCAGAGTTGTTCCACCAGCGTCAAGGCAAATGCCAGCGCGGCCCCGGAACCCTGGGCGGTTATGCAGTTGCCGTCGACCACCACTGGTTGATCGACGAAGTTGCAACCTGACAATTGATGGCTGGCCGACGGCAGGCAGGTCATGCGTCGCTGGCGCAATACGCCAAATTGTTGCAACGCGACCGCCGGGGCTTCGGCGATGCCCGCGAACAGGCGTCCGGCGGCGGCATGATCCTTGATCAATTGTTGCAGGGGTTGGTGCGCCGCCAAGTGTTGCGCGCCCACGGCGCCGCCGGGCAAGGCGATGAGGTCGAACGGCTGGGCCAGCAAGTCCACGAGCATGGCATCGGCCGTCAGCCGGGTGCCACGGGCGCAGGTGAGCATGCGCCGCCCCTCGATGCTGGCCACTACCACTTCAACCTTGGCGCGGCGCAGCACATCGACGAGGGTCACTGTTTGCAGGTCATCGATGCCCTCGGCGAGGGTAATCAAAGCTCTAAAGGTCATGGGGACAGTCCACAGGGTGATCTTTAAAGCGTAGTCAGCTTTCGGGCGCAGCCGTTACTTGCGGCCGTTATTTGATGTAGAGCTGTGTCGACATCGTATTGCCCGGCGCGTTGATCGAGGTATTGCTAAAGGTGAAGACGCCATCCTGCTTGCCGGCCAGATCCAGAATGTACAGATAACCGACGGTTTTTCGCCCCACGGTGCACTCGGTCAGATTACCGGTATCAAAAGCGCAGACCGGCGTGCGAGTGCCGTTCACTTCAAACCCGTCCAATGCGACATGGGCCTCTCGTCCGTAGCCGATTTCCAGCACGTAGACTTTGATGTTCGGCCCGCTGTGGTCGCAGCGCGTCTGATCCTGCCCCTCGGCGATGTCTTCAAAGCCACAACCGGGTGATTCGACCTTGAGCACCTTCAACTGGCTCAACGGTGGCGCCATTGCGGCCAAGGCGCTTTGTGCTCCCAAGAGCAAGGCAGCCATGACACCAATGACAGCGATTACACGCGTTTTCATGCAATACATAGTGACCCCCAAAACCGGCGCGCAGTATGGCTCACTTCGCTTGACGGCAAAACATCGACGACGATCACAGCCATAAGCAGCCATAACCCCACGCTGCTGGTATGATGCGCGGCTTTTTCCGGCCCACAGTAATTTCCCAGGCGCGTTCAGCGGTCTGTGCTTTGCTGTTGAGGTCGATACATTCACGGCGCCCGGCGCGCCACGGGGAGCAGACATGCTGGAAAGGCTGTTTCAACTCAAGGCTCACAACACCAACGTGCGGACCGAGATTCTGGCGGGCGTCACGACTTTCTTGGCCATGGCCTACATTCTATTCGTCAACCCGAGCATCCTCGGCGAGACCGGCATGGACAAGGGCGCGGTGTTCGTCGCTACCTGTCTGGCCGCCGCCATTGGCTCCACGATCATGGGCCTGATCGCCAACTACCCGATTGCGCTCGCGCCGGGCATGGGCTTGAACGCCTTCTTCACCTACACCGTGGTCCTGCACATGGGCCACACCTGGCAAGTGGCGCTGGGTGCGGTGTTTATTTCGGCGGTGTGCTTCTTCCTGCTGTCGATCTTCCGCATCCGTGAATGGATCATCAATAGCATCCCGCTGCCGCTGCGCTCGGCGATTGCCGCTGGTATCGGCCTGTTCCTGGCACTGATCGCCCTGCATAACGCAGGTATCGTGGTCAGCAACCCGGCGACCATGGTCGGCCTCGGTGACCTGAAACAACCCGCCCCGATCCTTGCGACCCTGGGTTTTGCCCTGATTGTTGCCCTTGAAGCCCTGGCCGTGCGCGGCGCAGTACTGATCGGCATTCTGGTGGTCACCATCGTTTCGATCGTAATGGGCTTCACCCCGTTCGGCGGCGTAATGTCGATGCCACCGTCGCTGGCCCCGACCTTCATGCAACTGGACATCAAAGGCGCACTGGACATCGGTCTGGTCAGCGTGATTTTTGCCTTCCTGTTCGTCGACCTGTTCGACAACTCCGGCACCCTGATCGGCGTTGCCAAGCGTGCCGGCCTGATGGGCAAGGACGGCCACATGCCGAAAATGGGTCGCGCCCTGATCGCCGACAGCACCGCGGCCATGGCCGGTTCGCTGCTGGGCACCTCGACCACGACCAGCTACATCGAATCCGCAGCCGGCGTGAGTGCCGGTGGCCGCACCGGCCTGACGGCCGTCGTGGTCGCGATTCTGTTTCTGCTGGCGCTGTTCTTCTCGCCACTGGCGGCCAGCGTTCCGGCGTTTGCCACGGCACCGGCACTGCTGTTCGTCGCCGTATTGATGACCTCCGGCCTGGCCGAAATAGACTGGGACGACATTACCGTTGCCGCACCGGTGGTGATCACTGCGCTGGCCATGCCGTTCACTTATTCCATCGCCAACGGCATCGCCTTCGGTTTCATCTCGTGGACCGCCATCAAGTTGATGTCCGGTCGCGGCCGTGAACTGAACCCGGCGCTGGTGATCCTGTCGATTCTGTTCGTGATCAAGCTGGGTTGGTTCAACGCATGACTTTTGATTCCCAGGCCTACGCCGTTCAGCTCGAAGAAAAGGTCACGCGCCTGCGTGACCTGCTGGCCCCGTTCGATGCACCTGAACCGGCCGTCTTCGACTCACCGCTGCAAAACTTCCGCCTGCGCGCCGAATTCCGCCTGTGGCGTGAAGGCGGTGAGCGGCACTACGCGATGTTTTCCCAGGAAGACAAGCGCACGCCGATCCTGATCGAAGAATTCCCGATTGCCAGCCTGCGCATCAATGAATTGATGCCCCAGCTGAAGGCGGCCTGGATAGCCAGTGCGCCCCTGAGCCATAAGCTGTTCCAGGTGGAGTTCCTGACTACCCTGGCCGGCGATGCGATGATCACCCTGTGCTATCACCGTCCGCTGGACGAACACTGGCATGCGGCGGCAACGAAACTGGCCGCCGACCTGAACGTCAGCATCATCGGCCGCTCCAAGGGCAAGCGCGAAGTGATCGGTCACGATTATGTGGTCGAGAAACTGGAAGTCGGCGGTCGTACCTTCAGCTACCGCCAACCGGAAGGTGCGTTCACCCAGCCCAACGGCACCGTCAATCAGAAGATGCTCAACTGGGCTTACGACGCACTGGGCGACCGCGCGGACGATTTGCTGGAGCTCTATTGCGGCAACGGCAACTTCACCCTGCCGCTCGCGACCCGCGTACGCAAAGTACTGGCCACCGAAATCAGCAAGACCTCGGTCAACGCGGCGTTGAGCAACCTCAGCGAAAACGCGGTGGATAACGTCACGCTGGTGCGTTTGTCTGCCGAAGAGCTGACTGAAGCGCTGAACGAAGTCCGCCCTTTCCGTCGCTTGCATGGCATCGACCTCAAGAGCTATGAGTTCGGCAGCGTATTCGTCGACCCGCCCCGCGCCGGCATGGACCCGGACACCTGCGAGTTGACTCGACGCTTCGACAATATCCTCTACATTTCCTGCAACCCGGAAACCCTGGCGGCGAACATCGCCCAGTTGCACGACACGCACCGCATCACTCAGTGCGCAATGTTCGATCAGTTCCCGTGGACCCATCACATGGAATCCGGGGTGTTGTTGACCCGTCGTTGATTGCAGCCGATACAAACAAGCCGTCATCACGACGGCTTTTTTGTGGGCGGATCAAAGAGCCGCGTCGACCTTGCGCGGACGACCGCCCTTTTTGCCATTGGCCCGTGCAGCCTCGCTTTTGGCAGCGCTACTCTGACGACCATTGCGTGAGGCGACGACTGAAGAGGCCATGTCCATCAGCGACTTGCTCGCCGAAATCAACCCGGCAATGGAGACCTGTAAATCCCTGCCTTCATGGCACAAAGCGGTTCCCGAAAAGCCAACCTTCAAATCAGCGAATTCTCCAGCGTCAAAGCCATCAAATTCCGGGTAACTCTTCACCGGAAGGAGCACGCCGCTGCCGTCCTCAAAGCTGATGACCAGGCAATGTCCTGACCAAGCCACTGCAGTCGCATTCAATCCGCTACGACGACTCAACTCGCCTCGCTGAAGCGCCTGCTCCAGTGCAGCTTCAGTGACGGGGCTATCCGCCTGGTTTTTCGCCTTTATCGTTTTCATAATTCAATTTCCACTCCCTCCGCAGCCCCCACCAGGGCCAACAGAGTCTTGTTCGCCTCAGGCTCGTAACAGGCCGAGCCAATCATGTATGTCGTGCTGGCGATTCGTTTCATCACGACCACTTCATTGCCCTCCCAATCCCACAACTGATTGTCCAGGCACGCTGTATGCAGTTTGCTCCACCAGATGCCACGAGCTCTCCGTAAATGCGCAGGCTGCCGAAGCGCCTGTCGTAATCCTTCCAGTACCGCTGAAGGTGGCCGCTGTGAAAGAGGAACGACATCCCAGAGTTCGACGCCGTTGTGCCAGAAACTGAATTTGAAGCGTGCGCCCCATGTTCCTGCATCTACATGGACATGAGGCGGACAATGTTCGTCGCGCAGCATGATGACCAATGACAAGCCTTTGTAGCGGCATACGTTCATGCTAACCCATCCGTTAGGTTATAGATTGCAAAGATTCTCCACTCCTTGAAGAACCCGATAACTGGCGCTGATTGCTTGATGAACAATTCAGGGTTGAGACTAGCTTCCGAGAGCTTTTCGACTTGTCGATTGCCGCCCCAAATAGTAAGCAATCCTTTCACCACACCCACAAAAAAGCCGTCACGAGGACGGCTGTCTTGAGTTGCACCCCATCATTACGACTGCTTTCTATGCTCGGTAACGGTCAGCCCCGCATGCCCCCAGTTATCGGTATCCACCTCTTCGATCACGATATGGGTCACTTCCGGAGGCTTGCCGAGGACACGCTGCAGGGTTTCGGTAATTTCGGCGATGACCTGGGCTTTCTGCTCACGGGTAACGCCTTCACGGGTAATACGCACGCTGACGAAAGGCATGATGCTGCTCCTGTCCGGTAATCAAATCTGGATGAAACGCCAGTAAAGCACTGCGGCGGTGATTTCATCTACAGTGTCGGCATTCAGTCCTCATTTGATCCCCGGTGTAATCAATCATGCAGCGAGTCTTCGATGATCTTCAGTTGGGCAGCATCGAACTGTTTTGCCTCGCAGCGGAAGCCGGGAGCTTTACCGCCGCCGCGCTGGTGGCAGGTGTGACGCCGGCCGCCGTCAGCCGTTCGGTGTCGCGCATGGAAGAACGCCTGGGCGTGCGCTTATTCGCGCGCACCACCCGCAGCGTGAAGTTGACTGACAGCGGCCGCCGTTATTACGAAGAATGTCGTCAGGCGCTGGCGCAATTGATCGAGGCTCAGCGCGAGGTCATGGGCCAACAGCAGCAACCGTCCGGCACGTTGCGTATCAGCATTCCAACGACCTATGCGCACCACAGAATTCTGCCGTTGCTGCCGGAATTTCGAGCGCGCTTTCCCGATGTAAAGGTCGAGTCGCACATCAGCAATCGCAACATCGACTTCGTCGGCGAAGGCTATGACATGGCGATTCGCGTGCGGGCCATCCCCGATTCCGGCTTGATCGCCCGTCACCTGGAAGACGCCGAACTGGTGATGATTGCCAGTCCCGAGTACCTCAAGCGCGCTGGCGTTCCACAAACGCTGGATGAGTTGGCGCAACACGAATGCATTCAATACGAATTGCCCAGCAGCGGCCGGCGAATTGCCTGGCTGTTCAATGACAATGGCGTGCCGCGAGAGATTTTGGCCGAGGGCAGTTTCAGTTGCTCGGACGATGTGCTGGGTGGCGTTACCCTGGCCAGACATGGGGCGGGAATGTTTCAGACGTACCGGTTTATCGTCGAAAACGAATTGGCCGATGGCTCTCTGGTGGAGGTGCTCAAGCCTTTCGGCAGGCGTTCGCGGCCGTTCACGTTGCTGTATCCGCAAAGCCGGCACATGCCGCTTCGGTTGAGGGCGTTTATCGACTTTCTGGTCGAACATCTGCCGCGCTGATCGTCGCCACTGTCCGATCACCGCACACAAAACACGACCAACCCGCCTCTTTAATTGACCAAATTAACCAGCTAGTACAATTTATCTCCACAGGCTGATGACACCAGCCGATTCCAAAAATAATAAGTGGAGACTTCCCATGCCCCCTATCGTTCTGGTGCTCAACGGCCCGAACCTGAACCTGCTCGGCACCCGTGAACCGGCAACTTATGGCCACGAAACCCTGGCGGATATCTCGGCGCTGTGCGGCCGCGCCGCCGAAGAGTTCGGCTTGGTCGTGGAATTTCGCCAGACCAACCACGAAGGCGAATTGCTCGACTGGATTCACGCCGCTCGTGGGCGTTGCGCCGGGATTGTGATCAACCCGGCCGCCTGGACTCACACCTCGGTGGCGATCCGCGACGCTCTCGTTGCCAGCGAACTGCCGGTGATCGAAGTTCACCTGTCGAACGTCCACGCCCGCGAGTCGTTCCGGCATCACTCGTTCGTCTCGGCCATCGCCACCGCGGTCATGGCCGGTTTCGGCAGCCACGGCTATCGCCTGGCACTGGAACATTTCAGTCTGAAATTGAAGGGGTGAACGCGATGACTCAGCACAACAGCGTACTGGCCGGGCTGATCGGCGCCGGGATTCAAGCCTCCCGCACACCGGCACTGCACGAGCATGAAGGCGACGCGCAGGGCATGCGTTATCTCTACCGTTTGATCGATCTGGATCAGTTGAAGCTCGACAGCAGCGCCCTGCCCGATTTGCTGTTGGCGGCCGAACGGATGAATTTCACCGGGCTCAACATCACCTTCCCGTGCAAACAGACGATCATCCCGCTGCTCGACGAACTGTCGCCAGAAGCCCGCGGCATTGGCGCGGTGAATACCGTGGTCTTGAAAGATGGCAAACGCATCGGCCACAACACTGATTGCCTGGGTTTCGCCGAGGGTTTTCGCCGTGGCTTGAAGGACGTTGCCCGTGAGCGTGTCGTACAAATGGGTGCCGGCGGTGCAGGCGCGGCGGTGGCCCACGCGCTATTGAGCGAAGGTGTACAGCTGCTGAGCATTTTCGATGTGGAGATCAGCCGCGCGCAGGCCTTGGCGGACAACCTCAATCAACATTTCGGGGCCGGTCGCGCGGTGGCCGGGCATGATTTGCCGAGCACTTTGGGCCTGGCTGACGGCTTGGTGAACACCACGCCCATGGGCATGAAAAAACTCCCGGGCATGCCCGTGCCGGCGGAGTTGCTTCGCGCCGAATTGTGGGTGGCCGAGATCGTGTACTTCCCGCTGGAAACCGAACTGCTGCGCAACGCCCGCGCCCTTGGTTGCCGGACCCTGGATGGCGGCAACATGGCAGTGTTTCAGGCCGTGAAGGCATTTGAATTGTTCAGCAACGTAGTGCCGGATGCGCAGCGAATGCTGGCGCACTTTCAGAGCATGAAGGGTTGAAGGGGGATAACCCCCTCACACAAGGTCAGGCCTGCAGATAGCGCAACACCGACTCGCAAATCATCTCGCGATGACGCTGCTTGATGGCGTCGTCCGGCAGGTCGATCTGAAAAATCTCACCAAAGGTATGGCGGTTCGACACGCGATAGAAGCAGAACGAACTGATCAGCAAATGCACATCCAGCGGCACGAGCCCCGCGCGGAATAGACCTTCTTCGGCGCCACGACGCAAAATTTCGCCCAGTGAATCGAGGATCGTGTTGTTCATCGCCTTGATCGCATCGGAGCGCTTCACATACTCGGCATTGTGAATGTTCTCGATGCTCACAATGCGCACGAAATCGACATTGCGATCATGGTGATCGAAGGTGAACTCCACCAGGCGCCGGATCGCCTCGACCGGCGCCAGTTCGGTCAGGTGCAAGCGGTTTTCGGTGCTGCGAATGTCTCCGTAGAGTTTTTCCAGCACCTCAACGTACAGCTGCTCCTTGCTGCCGAAGTAGTAGTAGATCATGCGCTTGGAGGTGTGAATGCGCTCGGCGATTGCATCGACGCGAGCACCGGAAAGCCCCTGCTGGACGAACTCGACAATCGCCTCTTGAAGGATGTTTTCGCGGGTTTTTTCCGGGTTGTTTTTGCGGCCCTTGCGCGGCTCGACGATCACATCGTCGGGCACTGCGGAGCGTTCTGAAGTCATTGTCATTACGGGCTCACGGCCATCACTGCACAGGCTGGCGATTATGGGCCGCTGCGCACAGTGAAGGAAGCCGCGTGGCAGCGGTTTGTATCGGCGCTTACGATTTTCCTACAACTTGGCCTGACGGATCGCACCGCTGCGAGATTTGGCCATCGCCGCCAGTCGCACCGCCACGTTCGCTGCGCCGTACCCCGCGTAGCCGTTCTTGCGTTGAATGATTTCAAAGAAGAACCGCCCTTCAAACGGCTCGGTGTACACATGAAACAGTTCGCCGCCCTGAGCATCGCGGTCGTACAAGACGTTGTAATACGCCAGTTCGCTGAGGAACTCGTCATCGAAATCAAACCGTGCGGCGAGGTCATCGTAGTAATTGAGCGGGATGTCCAGCAACGGCACCCCCGCCTCCTTGGCCCGGCTGACTTGCGCAAAGATATCGTCGCAATCGAACGCGATGTGATGCACACCGGAGCCGCGATAACTCGACAGCGCGTGTGAGATGGCGGTGTTGCGGTTCTCGGAAATGTTCAGCGGCAAACGGATCGAACTGTCGCGGCTGCGCAGCGCACGGCTTTTTACCAGGCCGTACGGGTCGGGCAGCACCACTTCATCGTCAGCTTCAAAGTCCAGCAGGCTCTTATAAAACAGCACCCAACTGTCGAGGCTGTCGGCCGGCAATGCCATGGCCATATGGTCGATACGCTTGAGGCCGCCGCTGGCCACAGCGTCGGGGAACAGATGGAAATCGGTGCCATAGACATCGGCGTCTTGATCCACCAGATAGATCAGGCTGCCATCCGGGGCTCGAACCGCCGCCAGTTCCAATTCGTTGGGGCCCACCAGCCCGCGATACGGCTGACCTTTGTAGGCCACCGCCCGGGCCAGCGCACTGGCGCTGTCCTTGACCCGCACGGCCGTCGCGCACAACGACGGGCCATGGGCTTCGAAAAAACTATGGGCAAACGAATACGGTTCGGAGTTGAGGACCAGGTTGATATCGCCCTGACGCAGTAGGCTAACGCTCTTGGAGCGATGCTGCCCGGCCTTGACGAAACCCAACCGTTCCAGCCAATGCGAAAGCTTGGCACCGAGGCTTTCGTCCACTGCAAACTCGAGAAACTCGATGCCGTTGTATTCGCTGGCCTTTGGCGTCTCGAACAAAATGTCGAGGTTGGCCGAGGGCTTGGTTTGCTGCTCCAGACGCTGACGGGTTTTCTCCTCCAGGTACAGCAGCGAACGCAAACCGTCGGCGGCATTGGCCCGAGGCGGCGCGGCACGGAAACCATCGTTGAAGATTTCCAGTGACAGCGGCCCGGTGTAACCGCTCTGGATGATCGGCGCAAGAAAGCCCGGCAGGTCGAATTCACCCTGGCCAGGGAAGCAGCGGAAATGCCGGCTCCACTCCAACACGTCCATGGCCAGGATGGGTGCATCGGCCATTTGCACGAAGAAAATCTTGTCGCCCGGAATTTCGGCGATGGCGCTCGGATCGCCCTTGAGCGACAGCGTGTGAAAGCTGTCCAGCAAGACGCCGAGGCTAGGGTGATCCGCCTGGCGAACGATGTTCCACACCTGTTGATAAGTGTTCACATGCCGGCCCCAGGCCAGGGCTTCGTAGCCGATCCGCAGACCACGCGCGCCAGCACGTTCGGCCAGCAGGCGCAAATCGTCGACCAGGATCTGTTCATCACCGACCGAATCAGCCGAGGCGTTACTGCACACCAGCACCAGGTCAGTGCCCAGCTCCTGCATCAAGTCGAATTTGCGCTCGGCCCGCTCGAGGTTGCGTGACAGGCGGTCACGGCGGCAGCCTTCGAAATCCCGGAAGGGTTGAAACAGTGTGATCGCGATCCCGAGATCGGCGCACATCTGTTTGATTTCCCGTGGGCTACCGTCGTAGTAAAGAAGGTCGTTCTCGAAAATCTCCACTCCGTCAAAACCGGCGGCGGCAATGGCTTCGAGCTTTTCCGGCAGGGTACCGCTCAAGGAAACGGTGGCAATGGAACGCTGCATATTTCGACTCCCGGTGGTGGAGACACTCTTGTTATCGATATCGCACGCTTCGCTTTATGTAGCAGCTGGCGAAGCCTGCGTTCGGCTGCGCAGCAGTCGTGAAATCGGGCGATGCGGTCTTACAGATAAACCGCATGCGACTGCTTCGCAGCCGAACGCAGGCTTCGCCAGCTGCTACAGGATCCGCGTTTAACTTGAGGGGAATTATTGGCCTGGCAGAATCGAACAGCAATTCAAAGTGTACTATCCGGTTAGTTTTGCGTGCGATTATCGAACACAATGGCCTTTGGCGAATTGACGATTTTTTGTCCACTGCGCAACATCAACTCCACATTGAGCCCGGTCATGAAACATCGGACTCGGTTACAAAAGACCCAGAACACCACATAAAAACAATCGGTGGCCTACATGATTCCTTCCCAAAGCTCACGCATGGCTCCGGCCATGAGCGTCACTGCCGGCGGCATCGGCGACAAAATCCGCGGCGCCATGGCGGTCGGCAAAACCCGTTGGGGCATGCTGGCGCTGGTGTTCTTCGCGACAACCCTGAACTACATCGACCGCGCCGCCCTGGGCGTCATGCAGCCCATCCTCGCCAAGGAAATGAGCTGGACGGCGATGGACTACGCCAACATCAACTTCTGGTTCCAGGTCGGTTACGCCATCGGTTTCGTGCTGCAGGGCCGCTTGATCGACCGGGTCGGTGTCAAGCGCGTGTTCTTCTGCGCGGTGCTGCTCTGGAGCATCGCCACCGGTGCCCACGGCCTGGCCACTTCAGCCGTCGGCTTCATGGTCTGCCGTTTCATCCTTGGTTTGACCGAAGCCGCCAACTACCCCGCCTGCGTGAAAACCACCCGCCTGTGGTTCCCGGCCGGTGAACGCGCCGTGGCCACCGGCATCTTCAACGCCGGGACCAACGTCGGTGCGATGTTCACCCCGATGTTGCTGCCGCTGATCCTGCATGTCTGGGGCTGGCAAGCCGCGTTCCTGTGCATGTCGGCACTGGGCGGGATCTGGTTGCTGTTCTGGGGCTTGAAGTACTTCAACCCGGAAGATCACCCGAGCGTCAAACAGTCGGAACTGGACTACATCCAGAAAGAAGTCGAGCCGGAACAAGCCCGCGTGCCGTTCTCGAAAATCCTGCGCATGCGTGGCACCTGGGCCTTCGCCTTGGCTTACGCGATGACCGCGCCGGTGTTCTGGTTCTACCTGTATTGGCTGCCGCCGTTCCTCAATCAGCAATACAACCTGGGGATCAACGTGACCCAGATGGGCATTCCGCTGATCATCATTTACCTGACCGCGGACTTCGGCAGCGTCGGCGGCGGGATCCTCTCCTCGTTCCTGATCGGTCGCGGTATCAACCCGATCAAGGCGCGGTTGATGTCCATGTTCCTGTTCGCCTGCTGCATCGTCGGCGTGGTCATGGCGGCCGGCGCCAGCAATCTGTGGGTCGCAGTGGCCGCCATCTCCCTGGCCATCGGTGCTCACCAGGCCTGGACTGCAAACATCTGGAGCCTGGTGATGGACTACACGCCCAAGCACATGATGAGCACGGTGTTTGGTTTTGGCGGCATGTGCGCAGCCATCGGCGGGATGTTCATGACGCAGTTGGTCGGCCATATCCTGACCGTCACCAACAATAACTACACCGTGTTGTTCACCCTGATCCCGGCGATGTACTTCATCGCGCTGACCTGGATGTACTTCATGGCGCCGCGCAAGATTCCTGCCGTCACCAAATAAAAAAGCTAATCACAATCCCTGTGGGAGCGAGCCTGCTCGCGAAAGCGTTCTGTCATTCAACATTAACGTTGACTGACTTGACGCCTTCGCGAGCAGGCTCGCCCCCACAGGTCGTTCATCGATAGCTGTTTATCGGCGACTCTGTTGCCACGCCGCCGCCAATCCGCTGCAGCAAATCACCGCGATCCCGATCACCGTAGTCAGGGTCGGTGTGTGAGCAAACAGCAGCCAGCCCAGCAGACCGGCAAACACAATCTGGCAATAACCGAACGGCGCCAGCAACGCCGGCGCAGCGTAGCGAAACGCCTGGGTCAGGAACAAGTGAGCCGTCATCCCGCACGCGCCCAACGCGACCATCATCAAGCCATGCCCTAGGCTCGGCACTTGCCAGAAGAACGGCACCAGCGCGCTCATCACCAGGGTGTTGCACAGGCCGGCGAAGAAGTTGCTGGTGGTCGGGCTGTCGATGTTGCTGAGCTTGCGGGTGAGCAATTGATAGAAGCAGAAGAACAGCGCCGAGCAGAGCGGCAGCAGCACCGCTGGCGTGAACAGATCACCGCCGGGGTGGACGATGATCAACACGCCGCTAAATCCACAAATTACCGCGATCCATTGGCCGCGGGTGACGTGTTCCTTCAGCAACGGCACCGACAGCGCGGTGACCAATACCGGCGCAAGAAAGTTGACCGCCGTGGCTTCGGCCAACGGGATGTATTGCAAACCGGTGGTGAAAAACAGACTGGTGCCCAACAGGCACAACGCCCGCATTACTTGCAGCCATGGCCGCTTGGTTCGCAGTACGCGCAATCCGGATTGCGGCAGGAAAATCCCCGCCATCAACAAGGTGTGAACCACATAGCGCGCCCAAACCACCATGACGATCGGATAGAAACCGGAGAGGTATTTGGACAGGGCGTCGTGACTGGAGAAGAGGAACGTGGCGACGACGATCAGCAAAATCCCTTTGAAGGGCTGGTTTACGCCGGAGAGCGGAGTGCTGACGGTCATGGGGTTCCCTTGTGCCTGGCGAATTCCAATAATTTAGAACCTGGTTCCAGATTCCAATACAAGCATAGGCCGAAAGTGTTCGAACATCGCACGGTTTCACTGTGGGAGCGGGCTTGCTCGCGATAGCCATTCATCATTCAACATTGATGTCGACTGACACTCCGCCATCGCGAGCAAGCTC
>Ga0163162_10001681_pt1 | contig 20746 bp, 20 predicted proteins | sample S55metaG_FD_115310 | JGI IMG/M metagenome (GOLD analysis project Ga0163162, IMG submission 115310) | Switchgrass rhizosphere microbial communities from Kellogg Biological Station, Michigan, USA - S5-5 metaG | ecosystem: Host-associated > Plants > Roots > Rhizosphere > Soil | place: USA...
CGGATGCATCACGCCTTGCCAGCCGCCTTCGCCGAACTGGCGGAACGCTTCCTTGAAGCCGGGCGTCGTGGTCACCTCACCGTTGGACCATGCGCTCGGGTTCCGGTCGCCTTCGAAGTTCAGCGGCGCCAGGATTTCGCCGTTGAAGCGCGCCGCTTCGTCGAGCACGGCGCGCGCGGTGTCGAGATTCGCGTCCTCGAAGCCGGGCAGCGTGGCGATGCGCGCGAGATCCGCGAGTTCGGTCATCGCGAACAGCATGTCCTTGACCGGTGCCGTGTAGCTCATTTTCGTGTCTCCCTGATAGGCCGCGCGCCGCGAGAACTCACCAGTTCATCGTGCAGCGCACATCGGATGAGCGATCGTAGCGCCCGGCGGCGCGCTACCGGATATCCGAATCTGCCTTTTCATTGACAAAAGCTGCCGCTTTTCACGCCGTGGGGCCGTATGCCGTCAGCTTCCCGGCTGGCAGGATCTGTCAGTCGGGAAGCTCACATCGTCTTGCGGTACGCGTTGGGCGTGCTGCCGGTCCAGTGCCGGAACGCGCGATGAAATGCGGTCGGGTTGTCGAACCCCACTTCATAGGCGATCGCCGCGATGGCGTCGTCCGAGCGCGTGAGCCGCTGGATCGCGATGTCGCGCCGCACTTCGTCCTTGATGGCCTGGAACGTCGTGTCTTCGGCGGCGAGCCGCCTGCACAGCGTGCGCACGGAGTAGTGCAGCGCCTGTGCGACGGTGGCGATGGGCGGCATGGCCGGCAGGCAATCCGCGACGTATTGCCTCACACGATGGCAGGTCAGCTGTTCGGCGAACGATACGAAGATCCAGTCTTCGGGCGCACGCGACAGGAATTTTTTCAGGTCGGACTTGCGCTGCCTGACGGGCATGTCGAGATAGGCCGCGTCGAAGCCGATGCGGGTGGCATCGCAGGAAAAGCGCACCGGCCCGGGGAACAGATAGAGATGGTCGTTCGCCTGCGGCGGACGAGCGAAATCGAAGTCCACCTCCACGAGCGGAATCTTCTGCCCGATGAGCCACGACGCCACGCCGTGCACGAGCTTTAGCATCAGTTCGCGCCCGAGCATGCTGGGCGCCGGGCCGCGCGGATTCCCGACGACTTCGACGTAGCCCAGCGCGCCTTCGCGGTGCGACTGGAGCCTGAAGTCGTCGAGGATCAGGTGGAAGAACTGGCCGAAGCGGTGCAGCGCGACTTCGAGCTTCGACGCATCGATGAGGCTCAGGCACAGATATTTGAGCGTGCCGTTGCGCAGCGGGCGGCTGAAGATGCCGGGCATCTCGTCGTCGAGTTCCATCGCGAGCAGGCGATAGAGCGTCGAGAACTGCTCCTGTGTCACGCGCGCGCCCGGCTTGCGCAGCAATTCGTGCGGAATGCCCGAGCGCTCGGCGAGCCGCGCGATCGCGCGACGGTCGGCGCCGGACAGGAAACCGTTGACGACCGAGATGGGAACGGTGGCGGAAAGGGCGTTCAAGGCTTGAGCGAGGAAGGGCCGCGGTGTGGCCTATTTTGTCATAGTGTCCGCGCGGGGCCGCGGCCGGCCGCCTGCGGCGGGAGTTACGCGAACGCCGTCAGGTCGCGCGGTTCGAGGCCGTTCGCCTTGCAGTACGCCGCATAGCGCTCCCAGCCGCTGCGCCAGTTCTCGATCGCGATCACCTGCCGCGCCTCGTTCATGAAGAGCAGTTCTCCCTGGATGATATTCAGCGTGACGATGTCCTCGTCGCCCGGGATCGCCTGGGGCGTGTGGGTCGATCCGGCCACCTCGTAGACCACGCTGCCCTTGCGCGCCACCCAGCCGTGCTCCAGGTACTTCCATTGCCCCTGGACGGTGTAGACGATCACGGTGCCGGTGTGATGATGGACCGGCATCTGCCCGGCGGCGGGTGCCCTGAGCAGCGCAATGGTCTCGCCGCGGACGGGGTCGAGCTTGAAATACTTGACGAACACCTTCTCGCTGTAAGGCGTGAACGGGACCCAGGGGATCTCGTCGTCGTTGATGCAGGCGGTTTCTATCTGTTCGAACAGCATGGCGCGGCTCCCGGCATTCCGTGGTATCGCGCCATTGTAGACACGCGCGCGGCCGGTCGAGCCGATTTGGACGGTATCTGATATCGTCCACGCCATGCAAACAATCATTACCGTATCGAATCTCGGCAAGACCTACGCGTCCGGATTTCAGGCGCTGAAAGGCATCGACCTGGAAATCAGGCGCGGCGAGATCTTCGCGCTGCTCGGGCCGAACGGGGCGGGCAAGACCACGCTGATCAGCACCATCTGCGGGATCGTGCGGCCGAGCGCCGGCCGCGTGCTCGTGAACGGTCACGATATCGTCACGGATTATCGCGCCGCCCGCGCGATGATCGGCCTCGTGCCGCAGGAACTCACCACCGACGCCTTCGAAACCGTCTGGGCGACCGTGTCGTTCAGCCGCGGCCTGTTCGGCAAGCCGCCGAACCCGGCGCACATCGAGAAGGTGCTCCGGGCGTTGTCGCTCTGGGGCAAGAAGGACAACCGCATCATCACGCTGTCGGGCGGCATGAAGCGGCGCGTGCTGATCGCGAAGGCGCTCTCGCACGAGCCCGACATTCTCTTTCTGGACGAGCCCACCGCGGGCGTCGACGTCGAACTGCGGCGCGACATGTGGCAGCTCGTGCGCTCGCTGAAGGCGAGCGGCGTGACGATCATCCTGACGACGCACTACATCGACGAGGCGGAGGAAATGGCCGACCGCATCGGCGTGATCACCGGCGGCGAGATCATCCTGGTCGAGGAAAAGGCGGAGCTGATGCGCAAGCTCGGCAAGAAGCAGCTCGTGCTGCAACTCGATCATGCGCTCGAGCGCATTCCCGCCGCGCTCGGGCCCTACGGCCTCGAACTGTCCGCCGAAGGCACCGAGCTGACCTACACCTACGACGCGAGCGACGAGCCCGGCCGCATCATCGCGCTGTTGCGCCACCTCGACGAAGCCGGCGTGAAGTTCAAGGATCTTCAGACGACGCAAAGTTCGCTCGAAGACATCTTCGTGAGTCTTGTAAGGGAGGCGAAATGAATCTGCACGCAGTGCGGGCGATCTACCGCTTCGAAATGGCGCGCACCGGGCGCACGCTGATGCAGAGCATCGTGTCGCCGGTCATTTCCACGTCGCTCTATTTCGTCGTGTTCGGCGCGGCGATCGGCTCGCGCATTCCGCACATCGAAGGCATCAGCTACGGCGCGTTCATCGTGCCGGGGCTCGTCATGCTGTCGCTGCTCACGCAAAGCATCTCGAACGCCTCCTTCGGCATCTATTTCCCGAAGTTCACGGGGACGATCTACGAGCTGCTGTCCGCGCCGATCTCGTATCTGGAGATCGTCGTGAGCTACGTGGGCGCGGCGGCGACGAAATCGGTGATTCTCGGGGTGATCCTCCTCATCACGGCGCGTCTCTTTGTGCCGCTTCGCATCGACCATCCGGTCTGGATGATCGTGTTCCTGCTGCTCACGGCGGTGACGTTCAGCCTGCTCGGCTTCATCATCGGCATCTGGGCGGACGGCTTCGAGAAGCTGCAGGTGATTCCGCTCCTGATCGTCACGCCGCTCACGTTTCTCGGCGGCAGCTTCTATTCCATCGACATCCTGCCGCCGTTCTGGAAGACGGTCGCGCTGTTCAATCCTGTCGTCTACCTGATCAGCGGCTTCCGGTGGAGCTTCTACGGACTCGCGGACGTGGACGTCGGCGTAAGCCTCGCGATGACGCTCGTATTCCTCGGACTATTTATCGCCATCGTTGCGTGGATCTTTAAGACCGGTTATCGACTCAAATCGTAGCGGGCTTCGATTGTTTGCGTCGGTTTGCGTCGGTTTGCGGCAGCCGGCACACCGGGATTGAGTGAAGGCGAACGGAACGGCGGCACGCGTGGGGTCCTTCTGGATGAGCATGATGAAAGGCACGAAACGCAGTTTTCTCGGCGCGATCGCGGCGAGCGTGGCGGGCGCCGTCGCGTGGCGCGGGAGCGGCGCGGGCACGGCGCGCGCCGCGGATGCCCCTTCGTTCGAAATCAGCCACAGCGACGCCGAATGGCACAAGCTGCTCACGCCGGCGCAATATCGCGTGCTGCGCGGCGAGGGTACGGAGCGGCCGTACAGCAGCCCGCTCAATGCAGAGCATCGCGCGGGCATGTTCGCCTGCGCCGGATGCGGGCTGGACCTGTTTTCGTCGAAGACGAAGTTCGAAAGCCATACCGGCTGGCCGAGCTTCTGGCAGCCGCTCGACGGCGCCATCGCGACCCACGCGGACGCGTCGTTCGGCATGGAGCGCAACGAAGTGCACTGCCGCCGCTGCGGCGGCCATCTCGGGCACGTGTTCGACGACGGACCAAAACCCACCGGCCTGCGCTACTGCATGAACGGCGTCGCGCTCGTCTTCACGCCGGAGTCCGCGTAATGCCGCACGAAGCTGCATGACACTCCATCGCGCCGCCGCGCTCCGGGCGAGGCGGCGCCCGTATCCGGGACCACCATCATGAACATTTCAGATCGACCGGCCGGTAAGGCGACGCGCATGCGCCGCGCCGTCATGTTCGCGTCGGCCGCGTTGTGCGCCGCCGCCCTGCTGTTTTCGCAGCGCGCGGCGCTGTCTTCCGAGGCGCCGGTCGCGATCGCGCCGCCCGCCGTCGACGAACCGGCTTCCGGCGCGCACACGCAAACGGCGGTGCTCGCCGGCGGGTGCTTCTGGGGCGTGCAGGGCGTCTTCCAGCATGTGCGTGGCGTGACCCGCGTGGTCTCCGGCTATTCGGGCGGCGAGCCCGGAACGGCGAACTACGATACCGTCAGCGGCGGGCGCACCGGTCACGCGGAATCCGTGCAGATCACCTACGATCCGGGCCAGATCACCTACGGCCGGCTGCTTCAGGTCTACTTCTCGGTCGCGCACGACCCGACCGAGCTGAACCGCCAGGGGCCGGATCACGGCACGCAGTACCGGTCGGCGATCTTCGCGGCGAACGCCACGCAGATGCGCGTCGCGCAGAGCTATATCGCGCAGCTCGACAAGTCGCGTGCGTTCCCGGCGCCGATCGTGACGAAGACGGATTCGCTCAAGGCGTTCTATCCCGCCGAGGGCTATCACCAGAATTACCTGACGCTGCATCCGGATTCGCCGTATATCGCGACATACGATCTTCCGAAGATCGAGAACCTGAAGCGCATGTTTCCGGACCTGTATCGCGAAAAGCCGGTGCTCGTCACCGGACTCGCGCAATAGCCGACAACGTGACCGACCTTTCACACCCGCGGGATCGTCCAATGAACAACGCCGATTTCAAGCTTCAGAGCCGCTCCACCGCCCTCGTGCTGATCGACCTCCAGGCGGGAATCACCGCGCTGCCGGTGCAGCCGAACAGCGCCGCGGACGTGCTCGCCAACGCTCGCGCGCTCGCGGATCGTTTCAGGGCGCTCGATGCGCTCGTGGTGCTGGTCAAGGTGGCTTATCCCGCCGCGCCCGGCGGCATGCGGCCGATCACCGAGGCCGGGCAGGCGCCGCTCGCAAGCGAGCCCGCGGGATGGAGCGAGCTGTGTCCGGAGCTGGCGGTGCAGCCGTCGGACATCGTGATCACGAAGCGGCAGTGGGGCGCCTTCTACGGCACCGAGCTCGACTTGCAACTGCGCCGGCGGGGGATCGACACGATCGTGCTGGGCGGGATCGCGACGCATATCGGTGTCGAATCGACTGCACGCGCAGCCTACGAGCACGGCTACCAGCAGATCTTCGTCGAGGATGCGATGAGCGACCTGCACGCCGACACGCACGAATCCACGTTCCGCTATGTGTTTCCGCGCATCGGGCGCATCCGCTCGACCGCGCAGGTTATCGCGGCGCTCGAATGAGCGCGGCGCGCGTGGCGCGCGCCGCTTGCCTGCTGCCTTCCTGCCTCAGATCGCCTTGTGTGCGGCCGGCGTGTCGGCCGCCGCTTCGCGGTCCTCGGCGCCGTGGCGCAGCCGCAGGCTGCAGATCGCCGCGACGACGAGCGCCGCCGCGAGCAGCACGAGCCCGTTCATCGCGCGGCCGGTCGATTGCTCGATCAGGCCCATGACGGTCGGTCCGACGAAGCCGCCGAGCAGCCCGCACGAGTTCACGAGCCCGAGGCCGCCCGCGAGCGCGCTGCCCGAGAGGCGCGAGGACGGGAACGTGAAGATGATCGACTGCACGACGAAGAACATCGACGCCGACAGGCACACGCCCAGAAGGCCGATCACGGGCGTCGAATAGGCCGCCACCACGAGGCCCGACGCCATCACGACGAGCCCGCCGACGAGCAGGCGCCGGCTGCGCGCCGAGTCGCTCGCGAAGCGCGGCAGCGTCGCTGCGCCGATCGCGGCGGCGATCCACGGTGTCGCGCTCAGCAGGCCGATGGTGAAAGGCGAGAAGTGGCCCGACGCGCCGATGATTCCAGGCAGGAAGAAGATCACCGTGTAGATCGTGAGCTGGTGGCAGAAGTACACGAGAATCGCGAGCCACACCTGACGGTCGGCGAGGCACGTGCGGAACGAATGCGCGCTTTTGCACGCGCCGTGCCCGCCCTGGCTGTCCTGCTCGGCGGCGAGGCGGCGTTCGAGCGCTTCGGCCTCGTCGCGTGCGAGCCACGGCGCCTTGGTCGGGCGGTCCGGCAGCACCTTCCAGACGACGTAGGCGAGGAGCACCGCGGGCAGGCCTTCGATCACGAAGAGCCACTGCCAGCCGTGAAAGCCGAGTGCGCCGTCGAGTTCGAGCAGCGCGCCGCCGAGCGGCCCGCCGAGGATATTCGCAATGCACACGCCGAGCAGGAAAAAGCCGGTCGCGCGGGCGCGTTCCTCGCGGCCGAACCAGTAGGTCAGATACAGCATCACGCCCGGAAAGAGGCCGGCTTCGGCCGCGCCGAGCAGCAGGCGCATGACATAGAACGAGGTCTCGCCCGTCACGAACGCCATGCCGATGGAGAGCAGCCCCCACGTAACCATGATGCGCGTGATCCAGAAGCGCGCGCCCACCTTGTGCATGACCAGGTTGCTCGGGATTTCGAAGAGCGCGTAGGTGAGGAAGAAAAGGCCCGCACCGAGCCCGTAGGCGGCGGAGGACAGGCCGAGGTCGATGCCCATCGAATGCTTCGCGAGCGCGATGTTCGTGCGGTCGAGGAAGCTGATCACGTACACGATCACGAGCAGCGGCATCAGCTTCGCGATCAGCAGCTTGTTGAGCGACGCCTGCTGCGCGGGCGTCTGCGCGCGCGGTGGTTGCATGTTGCGAGTTGACATGGATACTCCCGGGATTGGTCGGTGCGGCCGCTGGCCGGCGCGATTAGTTGAAGGCCGGCAATCTGCCGGCAGCGGCGGGCGCGTGTCCCGCCGCGGCTTGATGCGAGCCTGCCGGGCGCTTCGGTGCCGTCGCTGTATCGACGTCAACAGGTGAGTTGAACTGCATGGGATGTCGTCTCCTGAGATTATGTTTTTGTATGTCTGGAAGGCGCGGCTCGCCGATGAGGCCAGCCGCCCAAAAAAAGGGTCGGGCCGCGCGCGTCAGAACGCGACGTTGTCGCCGCCCTTCAGCTTGAGCATCGCGCGTGCCTCCTGCGGCGTCGCGATTTCCAGCGACAGCCCCTCGATCACCTGCCGGATCTTCTTCACCTGCGCCGCGCTCGATTCGGCGAGCTTGCCCGGCCCGATCCACAGCGAGTCTTCGAGACCCACGCGCGCGTTCGAGCCCTGCGCGACGCCCATCGTGGCGAGCGGAATCTGGTTGCGTCCCGCGCCGAGGATCGACCACACGTAGTCGCTGCCGAACAGGCGGTCGGCGGTGCGCTTCATGTGCGCGAGGTCCTCCGGATGCGCGCCGATGCCGCCGAGCAGCCCGAACACGCTCTGCACGAAGAAGGGCGCCTTGGCGAGGCCTCGATCGACGAAGTGCGCGAGGTTGTACAGGTGCGAGATGTCATAGCACTCGAACTCGAAGCGCGTGCCGTTCGCGCCGCACGAGGTCAGGATGTATTCGACGTCGGCGAACGTGTTCTTGAAGACGAGATCGCGGCTGTTTGCCAGATGCTGGCGTTCCCAGTCGTGCTTGAGTTCCGTGAAGCGGTCGAGCATCGGATAGAGGCCGAAGTTCATCGACCCCATGTTCAGCGACGCCACTTCCGGCTGGAAATGATGCGCGGGCTTCAGGCGCTCCGCGACCGTCATGTGCGGGCTGCCGCCCGTCGTGAGGTTGATCACGGCGTCGGTTTGCTCCTTGATGCGCGGCAGGAAGCGTTCGAACACGGCGGGGTCCTGCGTCGGGCGGCCGTCTTCGGGGTCGCGCGCGTGCAGGTGGAGAATCGCCGCGCCTTCGCGGGCCGCCGCGAGCGCGGCGTTCGCGATCTCGTCGGGTGTCACCGGCAGGTACGGCGACATGGACGGCGTATGGATCGCGCCGGTCGGCGCGCACGTGATGATGACCTTGCGGGTCTTTGCCATGATGGTCTTGTCCGTGATCGGGATGAGGGAAATTCAGAGCGTCTCGACGTTGCCGCACACCGACAGCGCCTGCCCCGAGATCGCGCTGCCCGCGGGCGAACTCAGGAACAGCACGCTCGCGGCGACTTCGTCCTGCGTGACCATGCGGCGCAGCGAGATCTTTTCGAGATAGCGTGCCTCCATCTCCTCGTAGGTGAGGCCGAGCTGCTTCGCGCGGGCCGCGATGACGCCTTCCATGCGCGGCCCCTTGACGATGCCCGGCTGCACCGCGTTGACGCGGATGTTGTCGGGTCCGAGTTCGATCGCGAGGCTTTTCGCCAGTCCGACGACCGCCCATTTGGTGGCCGAGTACGGCGTGCGAAAGCCATAGCCGAGGCGTCCCGCCACCGACGAGATGAACACGATCACGCCGCCGTCGGGCGCCTGGCGCAGGAGCGGCACGGCCAGCCGCGAGAAATAGAAGTGGCTGTTCAGGTTGACCGAAACGGTCTTTTCCCACTCGGACGCCTCGATCGCATCGATGCCGCCCGTCGGGCCGGCGATGCCCGCGTTGTTGATCAGCACGTCGAGGCCGCCGAGCTCGCGCTGCAGGTCGTCGAAGACGCGCGCGACGTCGGCCTGGTCGGCGACATTGGCACGCGTGCCGGTGATCGCGGGCGTTTCGGTTGCGAGCGCGTCGATCGCGCGGCCGTCGACGTCGCACACGTGCACGCGGGCGCCCGTCGCGACGAATGCCTTCGCGATCGCCAGGCCGATGCCCGACGCGCCGCCCGTGACGAGCACGCGCAAGCCGGCGCGGGGAGTGAGAAGTTTCAGTGCATCCATGAGTGTTCCTCCTGTTGATCTTCGGGTGTCCGGACAGGCGCGCCGCGGGTCAGCGGCACGCCTCTCCGAGCGTGATGTCTTGCGGCGCGCGCAGGCGCCCGGCGAGCGCTTCGGCTGCGTCGCCGATGTCCTGCGCGATGCCCGCGCGCACCGCCGCGCCGTCGCGGCGCCACAGCGCGTCGACGATCTTGCGGTGCGCGGCCATCGAGCGCCGCATGTGCGCGATATCGGGCGCGACCATGTTGAGAAACGGCCCGATGCGCATCCACATGTTCTGGATCGTCGCGAGCGTGAGTTCGCTCGCGCCGTGCGTGTAAATGCTCGTGTGGAACGCGAAGTTGCTGCGCAGGTACGCGGCGGCGTCGCCTGCCTCGGCGTGTGCGTCCATCACGTCGTGGATCTGCTGGACGGCGCTCAGATGCGCGTCGGTCATCCGCGCCGCGGCGCGCGCCGCCACGCAGCCCTCGATCGCGACGCGCACGTCGCGCAGCTCCTCGATCAGCTCGAGCGTCATCGGCGGGACCATCAGCGCGCGCCCCGGGCCGTCGACCAGCGCGCCTTCGGCCTGCAGCCGCGTGAGCGCGCCGCGCACCGGCATCGTCGACGAACCGACCGCCTCCGCGACGCCGCGCAGGCTGAGCGGCTGGCCGGGCGCGAAACGGCCGCTCATGATCGCCTCGCGCAGTTGCTGGTACAGCTTGGCGGCCATGGTCTCGTGAGCGACGGCTTCCAGTGGCGGCATGGCGCGGGGAACGGAACGGATTGCCACGGGTGAATTCCTTTGTAACCGAGATTTGTGATGTGTGATCACAGTTGCGAGAAGTTTGATTTCCGCAGCATCGAATGTCAATGCGCGATCGCTAGGGGAAAACGCGGACACCGCCCGCGGCGGGCGACAGCGCCCGCATCTCCTATGCTTCATCGAGCGTCCATCCATTCTTTAGAGGAAAACATGGCGACGATTCCCAAGGTAGCGATCGCATGCCAGGGCGGCGGGAGCCACGCCGCGTTCGCCGCGGGCGTTCTCCAGCGTCTTCTGAGCGACGAGATGGTGAGCCGCTTTCAGCTCGTCGCGCTGAGCGGCACCTCGGGCGGCGCGATGTGCAGCGCGCTCGCGTGGGCGGGGCTTCTGATCGGCGGTCCGGCCGATGCCATCCGGCGCCTCGAGGGCTTCTGGACGGACCTCGAGGCGCGCGACGCCCCGGACATCGTCGCGAATGCGCTCGGCACGTTCGTCGCGCGTTTTCCGGTGACGGCCGAGATCAGCCCGTATTTGTATCCGCCGCTCGCGGAGGAGCGGTTGCGGCAGCTGCTCGACAAGCATCTGCCGCTTTCCGCATTGCCCGCCGACCCGGCGAGCCGCGCGAAGCCGACGCTCTTCGTCGGCGCGACCGATGTCGAGACCGGCGACCGCGTCGTGTTCCCCGGCGAGCGGCTGGACCACGACCAGCTGATCGCGTCGGCGGCCGTTCCGCCGCTCTATCGCGCGGTGAGGGCCGACGGCCGGATGTGCTGGGACGGGCTTTTCAGCAGCAATCCGCCCGTGCGCGAATTCACCGACCTCGACATGGACACGCGCCCCGACGAGATCTGGGTCGTCCAGATCAATCCGCAGTCGCGCAAGGAGATACCCGAATCGATGAGCGAGATCGTCGACCGGCGCAACGAGCTTGCCGGCAATCTCGCGCTCGGGCAGGAGCTGTATTTCACGACGCGCATCAACGCGCTGCTCGCGAAGGACAAGTCGCTCGGCGAGCGCTACAAGCCGATAACGGTGCGGCTCGTGGAGATGCAACTCGACCGCAGCGACTACCCGGGGCCACTCGACTACGCGTCGAAGCTCGACCGCAATCCCGCGCTGATCCATGCGCTGATGCGCAAGGGCCGCGAACGCGCGGCGTGGTTCTTCGACGCCCGCTCGGCGTGGCCGCGCGAAGGCACGGTGCCGCACAAGAGCGTCTACGCGACGGCGCCCGCCGCCGCGCGCGGCTGAGCGCTGTGGAACCCGGCTGAACGCCCGTACGGGCGGCGGGGCTGAGCGCGTCCGGTAAGCCAGGGTCGAAGTCGCGTTTCGTTCGGATCGGCGGCTCGGGCGCGCCGGCGTCCGACGCAGGGGCTGCCATGTCCAGACGCGAGCCGAAGGGGGCGCTGCCGCAAGCGCTCGCCGTACCAGGCGAGCCTGCACGATAAAGCGCGGGATGGGCACGAAGCCAAGTCTTACTGTTCCCGCGCCTTCACTACTCAATCATCTGCAACAGCAACGCGGACCTGCGGGCGGCGCTTGCTCCTCGCACACCGGAAGCCACCCGAAAGCCGGATCAGCGGTCTCAAAATTAGGAATCCAATTAAAAAGACACTTAAGCGATTGACAGCCGATATCTCGAAAAACAGACTCTCCGGTTCGGTTTCAATCAGCGTCGCCGCGGCGTTCTGGACGGCCGGACAGCCGCCGCGCGCATCACTTTCGTTTCGCAGGAGAATTCCCATGAAATCCAGATTCCTTTCCCTCTTCGGTTGTGCGCTGCTCGTCGCGGCATCGGTCGTGGTGTCGCCGGGTGTGTCGGCGGCGCCGGGCGCGTCGAGGATCGAGGGCGAGACGGCGGTGCAGATCGGCGGGACGGTCAGCTCGGTCAACCTCGCGACGCGCACGGTCATGATCGCCGACGCGCAAGGCGCGATCAGCTCGGTGCAGGTGGGCCAGGACGTGCCGAACCTCGACAGGCTTGCGAACGGCACCCGCGTGACGGCCAGCACGATGCGCGGCGTCACGCTGACGATCCTCGCGAAGGGTGCGCTGGCGGCGAACAATACGCCGGTCGCCGAAGTGGTTCGCGCCGACGACAGGTCGGGCGTCATCACGCTGAAGGACGCGCAGGGCGGGCAGCTCGTCGTACGGGTGCGCGAGCCCCTGATGGCTGCCGGTATTGCGGCGGGCACGCGTGTCGCAGTGGAGTTCGCCGCTCTGACCGCGGCTGCCCACTGAACGTGATTTGTCGGACTTTTCCAGTAGTGCACGAACGCGCATACCGGTAACGTTCGGCTTCCTTCGATTGGCAGGTGCCCCTCCCGCCGATCGAAGGGCGCCCGGTCAGGCTCCAAAGCCCGGGCGCAGCGCTTCCCCGAGCGCAGGGACACGGGTGGGCGCCGTACCTCGGCGTCTCCCGATGTCCTTCCCCGTCCATCCGGCGCGAGCCGGATGGACACTTTCCCTCCTTCCGCCTTCTGCTTCCGCGGTCGATCCGACGATCCGACGCTCAGCCGCCCCGCAAGCCTTCCACCAGCCGCACACGCGTGATCTCCGACGGCGCGCCGAGCCGCTTCGGCGGTCCCCAGTAGCCGGTGCCACGGCTCGTATAGATCCAGAGTCCGTCGAGCCTGTCGAGACCCGAGACGAACGGCTGCTGAAGCCGAACGAAGAAATTCCACGGCAGGAATTGCCCGCCGTGCGTATGCCCGGACAGTTGCAGCGTGAAGCCCGCTTCGGCGGCGGCCGCCGCGCTGCGCGGCTGGTGCGCGAGCAGCAGACGCACTTTCGCGTCGTCGGGGGCGCCCCGCAGGGCGGCCGCGGGATCGCTCTTGTGCGACGGATCGAAGCTGCCCGCGTTGTAGTCGGTCACGCCGGCCACGACCGCGCGCGCGCCGTCGTGATCGAGCACGACGTGCTGGTTCATCAGCACCGTCAGGCCGAGGCGCCGGAATTCCGCGACCCACTTGTCCGCGCCCGAGTAGTACTCGTGGTTGCCCGTCACGAGAAACGCGCCGTGCCGCGCGCTCAACTGGCCGAGCGGGCGCGTGTGGTCGGCGAGATGCGCCACCGCGCCGTCGACGACATCGCCCGTCACCGCGATCATGTCCGGCTTCAGGCCGTTGACCGCCGCGACGATACGCTCCACGTAATGGCGCTTGATGGTCGGCCCGACGTGGATGTCGCTGATCTGCACGATCGTGAAGCCGTTGAGCGGCGCGGGGAGGTTGTCGATCGGCACGTCGACGGTGACGACGGGCGCCCGACGGCGCGCGTTGTAGAAGCCGATCGCCGATGAGAGCAGCGCAAGCACGGGCACCGCAAGCGCGCTGTCGGCGACGAGCCTGGGCGAACCGATCGGCGTGCCGCGCGCCCAGTCGATCAGATGCACCACGAGAAGCAGCACGTCGCGTGCGAAGGTCAGCACGAGCAGCGACGAAAAGAAGCCGAGGGCGATGAGGCCGATCCAGGCGAGGCGGTCGGAGAGCGGCTGCGGCTCGATGGTGCGCGCGGCCATGCCGAGCGGAATGAGGAGGACCGACGCGATCAGTGCGAGCACCGCGAGCGAGCGCAGTGGAGTGCCAACGGGCGCGGCCGGAATGAGCCGCACGCCGACGTAGATGTGAAACAAAATACCGATGCCGATGACGCGAAAAAAGAACGCGGAGCGTCGCATAGAGCGCCTGAAAAGAGGAAGAGACGGGCGGCGTCAGCGCCGCGCCGGAGATGGAGCCGATTCTACCGTTTCGTCAAAAAGCCTGCCCCGGCATTGCGCCGGGGCGAGCGGCCGACCCGGCCCGTTTATTTTGCCCCGTGCGAAACGATTTACCCGATTTCTGCAGGTTTCGAAATTGAGCGTATCAGGTGGACATGCGGTAAATGCGCGGGGTATAAATGTCGCTGATTTAATCCTGCGTAATCTTGGGTACGGCCTTTCATTGCGCCGGTTAATGAAAGAGGAAAACCATGGAGAAAGCCGCATGAATGCAAAATGGAGCGTGGTTTTGATGCTGGCGGCGTCGGCGATCACGACGTCGGTTCACGCGCAGAACGAGTCACTCGCCACTCAGGCGCAGAAAATCGCCGGCTCGGCGCAACCGGTTCATCTTCAGGCGCAAATCATCGGAATCGACGCGGGCACGCGCACGCTCACGCTGCGCGGCGCGAAGGGCGCAATATCCACCGCGGTGGTGAGCGACCAGGTGAAGAACTTCGATGAGCTGAAAATCGGCGATCAGGTCGACGTGCTCTACAAGAGCGCGTTGCTCGTGACGGCGCAGAAAGTCGCGGGCGCGGACAAGGGCATCCGCAAGCGCGTCGACACATCGGTTTATACGCCGGTGTCCGGCGCGTCGGGCGTGCCCGGATTCGAATCGGAGCGGCAGGTCGAGATTCTCGCGACCGTGCAGAGCATCAATCGCAAGAACGGCACGATCACGCTGCGCGGTCCGTGGCGCACGGACACCTACGATATTCCAGCGGACGTGGACACCAAAAACCTCAAGCCCGGCGATACCATTCATGCGGTATTCGTTTCTGCGGCAGCGGTGGAAGTCACGCCGAAAAGCGCGGCGAAATAGCAAAAGAAAAAGGCCTGGTGAAAATCGCCAGGCCTTTTTCATTTCACCACTTAATCGGCTTTCAAACCGCCATGCACAGATACTTGATCACGACATAATCGTCGATGCCGTAATGCGAGCCTTCGCGGCCGAGTCCCGACTGCTTCACGCCGCCGAACGGCGCCACTTCATTCGAAATCAGGCCGGTATTGATGCCGACCATGCCGTATTCCAGCGCTTCCGCCACACGCCATACGCGGCCGATATCGCGGCTGTAGAAATACGCGGCGAGACCGAATTCCGTATCGTTCGCGAGACGCACGACTTCCTCGTCGGACGAGAAGCTGAAAATCGGCGCGAGCGGGCCGAACGTCTCTTCCTTCGCGACTTTCATGTCGGGCGTGACGCCGGTGAGCACCGTCGGCTCGAAGAAGCCGTGACCGAGCGCGTGGCGCTTGCCGCCGGTCGCGATCCGCGCGCCCTTCGTGAGCGCGTCCTCGATATGCGATTCCACCTTCAGCACGGCCGCTTCGTTGATGAGGGGCCCGAGCGCGACGCCGCTTTCCGTGCCGCGCCCGACCTTGAGCTTGTCGACCGCCGCCGCGAGTTTTTGCGCGAACACGTCGTACACGCGCTCGTGCACGAAGAAGCGGTTCGTGCACACGCAGGTCTGCCCGCTGTTGCGGTACTTCGACGCGATCGCACCTTCGACCGCCGCGTCGAGATCGGCGTCGTCGAACACGATGAACGGCGCGTTGCCGCCCAGTTCCAGCGACACCTTCTTGATCGTCGGCGCGCTTTGCGCCGCGAGCAGCCGGCCGACCGCCGTCGAGCCGGTGAACGACAGCTTCCTCACGATCGGGTTGCCGGTCATCTCGCCGCCGATCGCCTTCGGGTCGCCGGTCACGATGTTCAGCACGCCCTTCGGCACGCCCGCGCGCTCGGCGAGCACCGCCATCGCGAACGCGGAGAACGGCGTGGCTTCCGCCGGCTTCACAACGATCGGGCAGCCCGCCGCGAGCGCCGGGCCGACCTTGCGGGTGATCATCGCGGCCGGGAAGTTCCACGGCGTGATCGCGGCGCACACGCCGATCGGCTCCTTCGTCACGACGATGCGCTTGTCGGCGGCGGGCGACGCGAGCGTGTCGCCGGCAACGCGCTTGCCTTCCTCCGCGAACCACTCGATGAACGACGCCGCGTACATGATCTCGCCCTTCGCCTCGGCGAGCGGCTTGCCCTGCTCGGTCGTGAGGATCAGCGCGAGGTCGTCGGCGTTCTCCATCATCAGTTCGTACCAGCGGCGCATGATCGCCGCGCGGTCCTTGGCCGTCTTCTTGCGCCAGGCGGGCCAGGCGGCGTTCGCGGCGTCGATCGCGCGGCGCGTTTCGGCCGCGCCCATGTTCGGCACGCGCCCGAGCGAGACGCCGTTCGACGGATCGACGACTTCGAATGTCGCGCCGTCGTCGGCACCTTGCCATTCGCCGTCGATGAATGCTTCGTGACGCAGCAGCGCCGGGTCTTTCAGATTCATTGAGAACACTCCTCGGTTACACCGTTGCGCCGATGGTTTCGGTCAGGACATCTTCCAGGATGGCGAGCGCTTCGTCGAAAACGGCGTCCTGAATGGTGAGCGGAAACAGGAAGCGCACAACGTTGCCGTACACGCCGCACACGAGCAGCAGGAGGCCGCGCTCGAGCGCGCGGGTCTGCACGCGTTTTGTGAAATCGACGTCGCCGTCGCTCGTGCCCGGCTTGCAGAATTCCACCGCGACCATCCCGCCGGGGCCGCGCACGTCGGCGATCTGCGGCACCTCGCTTTTCAGCGCGTTCAGCTTTGCCTTCAGCTTGTCGCCGAGCACGACGGCGCGCTCGGAGAGCTTCTCGCTGTCGATGATGTCGAGCACCGCATGCGCCGACGCCACCGCGAGCGGATTGCCCGCGTACGTGCCGCCGAGGCCGCCGGGGGCCGCGGCGTCCATGATTTCCGCGCGGCCGACCACGCCCGACAGCGGCATGCCGCCCGCGAGGCTCTTCGCGATCGTCATCAGGTCGGGGATCACGTCGTAGTGCTGCATCGCGAAGAGCTTGCCGGTGCGCGCGAAGCCCGTCTGCACTTCATCCGCGATCAGGAGGATGCCGTGCTCGTTGCAGATCTTGCGCAGCGCGCGCACGAATTCCAGCGGCGCCTGATAGAAGCCGCCTTCGCCCTGAACCGGCTCGAAGATCATTGCGGCGACGCGCTTCGCTTCGATGTCCGCCTTGAACAGCTGCTCGATGGCGCGCAGCGAATCCTCGACCGACACGCCGTGCAGCGGGTTCGGGAACGGCGCGTGGAACACGTCGGAGGGGAACGGGCCGAAGCCGATCTTGTACGGTGCGACCTTGCCGGTGAGCGCCATGCCCATCAGCGTGCGGCCGTGAAAGCCGCCCGTGAAGGCGATCACGCCCGGGCGGCCGGTTGCGGCGCGGGCGATCTTGATCGCGTTTTCGACGGCTTCCGCGCCGGTCGTGAAAAACGCCGTCTTTTTGGGATGGTCGCCGGGGGCGCGTGCGCTGATCTTTTCGGCGAGCGAAACATAAGACTCGTACGGAACGATCTGATACGCGGTGTGCGTGAAGCAGTCGAGCTGCGCGCGGATCGCCTCGACGATCTTCGGATGGCGGTGGCCCGTATTGCACACGGCGATGCCCGCGGCGAAGTCGATGAAACGGCGGCCTTCGACGTCCCACAGCTCCGCGTTCTCGGCGCGCGCCGCGTAGAAATCGCACATCACGCCAACGCCGCGCGGCGTCGCGGCATTCTTGCGGGCCTGCAGGTCGGCGTTTTTCAGATTGTTGCTCACGGGGGGATCTCCTTCGCGCGGGGCGCGGTTGGTCAGTCGAGTTGATATGACGACTATAGTAAGATTTGGCTCTTAAGTTCAGAGCCATTTCAATAAATATATAGGAGCCAATTCGATGCGCGCGAGCGTGTTGTCCGACTGGCTGGCGCAGCGGCTCGACCGCGGCAGCGGCCAGCCCATCTACCGGCAGCTGCACGGACTGCTGCAGCACGCGATCCTGTCGCGCGAACTGCCGGCGGGCACGAAGGTGCCGTCGTCGCGTTTGCTTGCCGCGGAACTGGGCGTGGGGCGCAATACGGTCACGCAGGTGTACGAGCAGCTGGCGCTGGAAGGGTATGTGTCGTCGGCGACGGGGCGCGGCACGTTCGTCGCCGACAGCGCGCCCGACGAGATCGTCTTCGATGAAGCGCCGGCGCGTATCGAAGCGGCGCCCGCCGTGCTCTCCGCGCGCGGCGAGCGGCTGATCGAGGGCGCGGGCGTCTCGAAGCGCCAGGGCGGCGCGTTCATGCCGGGCGTGCCGGACGTGTCGCGCTTTCCGGCGCGTGTCTGGAGCCGGCTGCACGCCAAATACTGGCGGCGTCTGCGGCCCGATCTGCTTACGTACGCGCCCGGCGGCGGGCTCGCGTCGCTGCGGCACGCGCTTGCCGACTATCTGCGCACGTCGCGCTCGGTGCGCTGCTCGCCCGAGCAGATCATCGTGACGACCGGTATTCATCAGTCGATCGATCTCGCCGTGCGGCTGCTCTCAGACGCCGGCGACACGATCTGGACCGAGGACCCGTGCTACTGGGGCGTGAGGAGCGTGCTGACGGTGTCGGGGCTCGACCTGAAGGCGATTCCCGTCGACGAGGAGGGGATCGCGCCCTCGGCGGACGATCTGGCGAATCCGCCGAAGCTGATGCTCGTCACGCCGTCGCACCAGTATCCGCTCGGCATGGTGATGAGCCTCGCGCGGCGGCGGATGCTGCTGGAATATGCGCGCCAGCACCGCTGCTGGGTGATCGAGGACGACTACGACAGCGAATTCCGCTATGGCAGCCGGCCGCTCGCGTCGCTGCAGGGGCTCGATACGGCGGGGCAGGTGATCTACGTCGGCAGTTTCGGGAAGACGCTGTTTCCGGGGTTGCGGATCGGCTACATCGTCGTGCCGGAGGCACTCGCCGCGAGTTTCGCGACGGCATCCGCCGAACTGTATCGCGAAGGGCAACTGCTGCAGCAGGCGGTGCTCGCGGAGTTCATCGCGGAAGGGCACTTCACCTCGCATATCCGGCGCATGCGCGCGCTCTACGGGCAGCGACGCGAGCTGATGCTCGCGACCATCGCGAAGCGTTACGGCGACAGGCTCGCGATCGTCGGCGGCGATGCGGGGCTGCATCTCGTGCTGCGGCTGCCGGATGGCGTCGATGACCGCGCGGTGGCGTCCGAGGCTCTCGCGGAGAATATCGTCGTGCGGCCGCTGTCGGGGTATTTCGCGCGGCGCGACAACGCGGGTTCCGGGCTGCTGATCGGCTATGCGTGCGTGCCGGATGAGGACATCGAGCCGGCATTCGAGACGCTCGCGGGGGTGATTGACCGGTTTTTGGGGTGAGGGGCGTGCGATTGTCCGGCTCCGCGCACGACGCATCCTCAGACTGGCTCCGCGGGTGCGCGAGTGACGCTGTGTAGAAACAGACGCTGCCCGCGTAGCTGGAGGTCAGTCCGTCGCACGGGCGATGATGTCATCGACCAGTTCCGTCCCCCCCTCTATATCCTCTGTTCCAAGAAAGCGGGAAATCTCGAGATGCCCGTCCCGGAAGACGTCAATCTCGATGCGTTGCCCGACCAGGGTGACGGAAACCAGAATCGACTCTGCCCGATGGCGGCCCAGCGTGTAATGTATTCGCGCGGCGTCGAGCCGTTCCAGAAGATCAAACAATGCATGGTTCACAGAAGAAATCCTCATTTCTCTTGAAATTCGATGGCGACCACTGTCTCGGAACGGTCCCTTAGCGCCAGCCCCCGCCCTAAACCCGTATGAGAATCGCCCCCGCCGACACCATCACGCAAGCCAGCACGCGCCGCGCCGTCAGGCGCTCGCGCATGAACATCCACCCGATCAGCACCGCGAAAATCGAGCTCATCTCCCGCAGCGCCGACACCATTGCGATCGGCAGGTAGCGAAACGCCTGAATCACGATCCCGTATGCGACGAGCGCGATCGCGCCGCCCGCGATGCCGTGGAGCGCGCGGCGAGGTTCGTCGAGAAACAGCCGCCGTGCGCCGCCGTAGCGCCGCCAGACCATTGCCGCGAGCGGCACGTTGAAGATCAGGTAGACCCACGCGATGTAGCTGAAGCCGTTGCCCGCGACTCGCACGCCGATTCCGTCGACGATCGTATAAGCCGAGATGAACGCGCCGGTCAGCAGCGCGGCCGGCACGCTTTCAGCGGCAAGACGCCGCCGGTTGAACGCGAGCGACACGATCCCCAGCGACACCAGCGCGACGCCCGCAAGCGCAAGGGGTCTCAACGCTTCGCCCGCGAACACAAGCGCCCCGACGCACACGAGCAACGGCGACAAGCCGCGGGCGATCGGATAGATCTGGCCGAAGTCGCCCGTGCGGTAGGCTGCCGCGAGCGCGACGCAGTAGCCGAGCTGCAACGCCGCCGACGCCGCGATGTACGGCCAGCTCGCTGCCGCCGGCGCGGGCAGGAACACGAGCGCGGCGGCGGAAACGGCGAGATAAGGAAACGACATCATCCCGAGTTGCCATATCCGGTCGCCGCTCGTGTGCAGGAACGCGTTCCAGGTGGCGTGCAGCAGCGCGGAGAACAGGACGAGCAGGACGATGACAGTTTCCATCTGAGGCTTGATGTGGCGGGTGGGGCATATGTGGCATTTGTTGGCAAAAAGTGTCGTTTTGCCGGATTTGGCATTATGACAGAACCGAGGAGCATCTTGCTCCGGAAAGCTGGCGCAGTCTTCGCGGCTGGCGGATCATGTCGGTCGCGGCTTCCGAACTGCCCGTCCCAAGGGCGATTTGCATCGAACCTCCCGTCAAACAACCCGTGAAAGAGAAACGAGCCCTCTCATGACAGCCACGTCCCGCTACACCGACCTCGCCGACCTCGCCGACGACGCCGCCTCCCTGCGCGAGATCCGCCACCACATCCACCAGCATCCCGAACTCTCCTTCGAAGAGGTGCAGACCGCGGCGCTCGTCGCGCAGAAACTCGAGGAATGGGGCTGGCAGGTCACGCGCGGGATCGGCGGGACGGGCGTCGTCGGCACGCTGAAAGCGGGCGACGGCACGCGCAGCA
>Ga0163162_10001682_pt1 | contig 20745 bp, 22 predicted proteins | sample S55metaG_FD_115310 | JGI IMG/M metagenome (GOLD analysis project Ga0163162, IMG submission 115310) | Switchgrass rhizosphere microbial communities from Kellogg Biological Station, Michigan, USA - S5-5 metaG | ecosystem: Host-associated > Plants > Roots > Rhizosphere > Soil | place: USA...
ACCACCATCCCGCCTGCGAGCTAGTGCGCCTGCGGGCATTCGAGCGCCTCCACGTGGTCGTAGATCTGCACCGAGACGACCCGCGTTGTCCCCGGTATGTTGCCGCCGCTCATCAGCACGACGCCGAATTCGCCGACCGTGTGCGCGAAGCCGAGAATGGCGGCCGTCACGACGCCCGGGCGCGCGAGCGGCAGGACAACGGAGAAGAAGCAGTCCCACGGGCCGGCGCGCAGGGTGGCGGCGGCTTCGAGGGGCCGCGAGCCGATCGCCTCGAAGGCGTTTTGCAGCGGTTGCACGACGAACGGCATCGAATACAGCACCGAGCCGACGACGAGCCCCGCGAACGTGAACGGCAGCAGGCCCCAGCCGAGGCCCTGCGTCAACTGGCCGACGTAGCCGTTCGGGCCCATCAGGACGAGCAGATAGAAGCCGATGACGGTCGGCGGCAGGACGAGCGGCAGCGCGACGACGGCGCCGACCGGTCCCTTGAGCCGCGAGCGCGTGCGCGCGAGCCACCAGGCGATCGGCGTGCCGATGATCAGCAGCAGGACCGTCGTGAGCGACGCCAGCTGGATGCTGAGCCAGATGGCTTCGAAGTCGGCTTGGTTCAGCGGCATCGCGATCGCGGATTCGTTACAGGGTGTAGCCGAACGACTTGATGACCGCCGCGGCCTTCGGTCCCTTCAGATACTCGACGAACGCCTTCGCGGCGGCATTGTCCTTGCCCTTCGTGAGGATCACCGCGTCCTGCTTGATCGGCTCGTGCAGCGACTCCGGCACCATCCACGCCGAGCCGCTCGTGATCTTGCCGTTCTTGTAGATCTGCGACAGCGCCACGAAGCCGAGCTCGGCATTGCCCGTTGCGATGAACTGCTGCGTCTGCGAGATGTTCTGCCCTTCGACGATCTTCGGCGCGACCGCCTGCGCGAGGCCGAGCTTGTCGAGCGCCTGCGTCGCGGCGAGGCCGTACGGGGCCGTCTTCGGATTGGCGATGGCGAGATGCCTGAACTCGTTTTTCTTCAGGACGTCGCCGTTCGCATCGACGTAGCCGTCTTTCGCCGACCAGAGCGCGAGCGCGCCGATCGCATACGTGAAGCGGCTGCCGGGCACGGTCATGCCCTCGGATTCGAGCTTGGCGGGGGTGGTGTCGTCGGCGGAGAGGAACACCTCGAACGGCGCGCCGTTCTTGATCTGTGCGTAGAACTGGCCGGTCGCCCCGTACGAAGCGACGACCTTGTTGCCCGTGTCCTTCTCGAAGTCCGCTGCGATCACTTGCACCGGTGCCGTGAAGTTGGCGGCCACCGCGACCTGCACCTCGCCGGCGAACGCGGAACCCGCCGCGAAACCAGCCGCAATCGACAGCAAAAGACGGAAAAATCGAAACTTCACGAAAGCCTCCTCGGACTTGACATGGAATGAAACGGCAACTGGGGCGCTCAATCGAGCATCGTAATATAGCCGAATATATGACGCGTGGGATGAACGGGCATGCCTTGTCGCATGAGGATGAGCGTTCTTGCCGCGTTGCCGGAAGGTGCCGCACATGGAAGCGCGGGGGCTGGCGCTTACAGGGGGATCTAATGCATCTGCTTACGTGAACTCAGGTGCTCGCACGAGGCACGACCCCTCCTTCAAGACCCTACGTCAGTAGGGCTGTCGGAACCGGATCGCGGGCCTAACCTGAGCATCAGGCACAGCGTTATCCGTTTTATCCAGCGAGCTCGTCATCACCCGGCCGGGTTCGCTTGCCGGCATTTCGCGCGCAGCCGTACCACGGCGGGCGCTTCCGCATGAAGTCCGCCGCTCACGAGCGGCGCAAACATTCCACACACGAACACGACCAATCGGCGCGCCGCTTTCCGGCGGCTTGCGCTTCGACAGGGCATCGCGGTTGCAACTACTTTCGAGGTATGGGTCATGTACATCATCACCTGGCTGACATCGATCGCCATTGCCCTCGCGGCGACCTGCACGATCGCGTTCGCGCTGCCGATGTCCGCCGACGACGAACTGAGCCGCGCGACGGTCTCGCAGGCGATCCTCGACACCGACGCATCCGCGATGCACCGCGTGCACGTTCCGTCGAAGGCCGCCGAGTCCGAGCGCCTCGACGCCGCGCTCGCCTCGTGCATGCCGGATGCGGCTTGCGTCTACCGGCAGCTCTGCGCCGGGCGGTAAGAGCGGCATCCGGGCATGCGAGCCGTGCCCCTTTCGTCAGGCGCCCTTGCGGTAGGCGCCGCCGCGCGCCTTGTCCTTGTCGTTGCCTTCCAGCCCCGGGAAAAACGCGTTCCAGACGGCGCGCACGCCTTGCGCGGCGGCCGCTTCGGCGTCGATGTTTTCCTGATCGCCGGCGTCTTTCGGATCTGCGCTCAGCCCTCGCCAGTGCGTGAAGACGAGCGCGGGCTTTTCCGTCCAGGCGCCTTCGATGTACTTCGAGAACGCAGTCCCGCCGCTCACGAGCTGCACTTCGTACCAGCCGTCCCGAACGGGCGCGTACTGGTCGAGCGGGAACCACTGGGTCGATTCGATCTCCATATCCCCTCCTGAGGAACGGTGCGCCAACCTCGCAGCATTTGCCGTTCCTTCATTTCATATGAATCGGCGAGGCGGCCGTGTCGAAACGGAGAGGGCCGCCGCATGGCCGATTCGGCTAACATTCGATCGCGGCCGGGCTTCCGGCGGGCGCGCCGCGACCGGACCGTGACGCCACCAGACGAGGGAGAACGGGAGACGAATGACGAAGCGTGCAATTTCTGCGAGCGAATACGACGGCATCCGTGCGGGAATCGTCGATGTGCTCGAAAGCGCCCGGCGTGCGGCGGCGCGCAACGTCAACGCGATCATGACCGCGTCGTACTGGGAGATCGGGCGGCGCATCGTCGAGTTCGAGCAGGCGGGCAGCGAGCGGGCCGGTTACGGCGACGCGCTCGTCGCGAGGCTCGCAACCGATCTGACACGGCGATTCGGCCGTGGATTCGGCCGGGCGAATCTTGCCAACATGCGGGCGTTCTATCTCCAATGGCCGCCCGGGCAGATTTTCCAGACAGCGTCTGGAAAATTGCCTCACGACGCGAACGTCGCGAATGTCCAGACGGCGTCTGGAAAATCGGCGTCGGCGATGCCTGCCGCCGAGCCCGCCCTCACGGCGCTCGCGGCGCGCTTTGCGCTGCCCTGGTCGGCCTACGTCCGGCTGCTTTCCGTGAAAAGCGCCGCCGCGCGCGGCTTTTACGAAAGCGAAGCGCTGCGCGAAGGCTGGTCGGTCCGTCAGCTCGACCGCCAGGTGAACAGCCAGCTCTATGAGCGCCTCGCGCTGTCGCGCAACAAGGCGGCGCTGCTCGCGAAGGCGTCCGAACGCACCCCCGGCGACACGATCACCCCCGAGGAAGCGATCAGGGACCCGTTCGTGCTGGAATTCCTGAATATCAGGGACGAATACTCCGAGTCCGACCTGGAGGACGCCCTCGTCCACCGCCTCGCGGACTTCCTGCTCGAACTCGGCGACGACTTCGCGTTCATCGGCCGGCAGCGGCGGCTGCGCATCGACGACACGTGGTTTCGCGTCGACCTCGTGTTTTTCCATCGACGGCTGAAGTGCCTCGTCATCATCGATCTGAAAGTCGGCAAATTCAGTTACGCCGACGCCGGGCAGATGCACCTCTATCTGAACTATGCGCGCGAGCACTGGATGAAGCCCGGCGAGAATCCGCCGGTCGGGCTGATTCTGTGCGCCGCGAAGGGCAGCGCCGAGGCCCGCTACGCGCTAGACAATCTGCCGAACAAGATTCTCGCCGCCGAATATCAGACCGTGCTCCCCGACGAGCACCTGATCGCCGAAGAACTCGAACGGTCGCGCGAGGAACTGGAAAGGAAGCGCAGGGGCTCGGACGAGTGAGGCCAGGCAGGCGTTGGCGCACGACGAAAAACAAAAAGCCCGCGCGAGCGGGCTTCAAGTCGGAGGCGGGGCGAAAACAGGCGGCGTACCTTCCGGCCAGCTCAGCCTTCACCCCGTTTGCGGTCACATGCCTGACACGGACCACGCTTACAGGATAGGTGATGCGCTGGGGCATCGCCAATTTTTTTGCCGGCGCGCGGGCGAGGAATGGCCAGAACCGACGGGCAAAAAAAAGCCCGCTCTCGTTGAGCGGGCGTAATCCATATCGGTTGAGACATGGAGGAGACAGGGGTAAGTATAAACCCTTAAGAGTTTTCGTCAACCCCTAAATGCGGTATTTCGCGTTTTATGCGTTCCATGCGTTTCGATTACATCAGCGCGTGCCGCGGGGCACGCGCAGGCGCGCCCCGCGGCTCCGCCCGCCGGCTACTTCGGCCCGAGACTGTGATAGAACGCGGCGAGATTCGCGATGTCGGCGTCGCTGAGCGGCTTCGCGACCACCGACATCATTTCGTTCTGCCGCGCCCCGGAGCGGAAGTCCTTCAGCGCCTTGACGAGGTAGTCCTCGTTCTGTCCGGCGAGATTGGGCGCTTCCGGCACCTTGGCAAGGCCGTCCATGCCGTGGCACGCCTGACACTGCACCGCCTTGGCGCGCCCGGCCTTGACATCGGCGGCGAACGACGCGCTCGTGACGCACGCGGCGGCGAGCGCCGCCATCGCCACGCGATGCCACTTAAGGGGCCGCATCGTTGGCTGCGTCATTTGCCGCCCGCGTACGAAATGCGGTAGATCGCGCCGGCGTAGTCGTCGGAGACGAGCAGCGAGCCGTCCTGCAACTGCTGCACGTCGACCGGGCGGCCCATGTATTCGCCGGTCGACGTGAGCCAGCCTTCCGCGAAGACCTCGGTTTCGCCCGCCGTGCCGTCGTCCTTGACGGTGACGTACATGAGGCGCGCGCCGATCGGCTTCGTGCGGTTCCACGAACCGTGCTCCGCCACGAAGATGCCGCCCTGATACTTCGCCGGGAACATCTTGCCCGTGTAGAACGACATGCCGAGGTCCGCCGCGTGCGGCGCGAATTCGACCTGCGGGAACACGACGTTGGCGGGCGGCGTGGCGTCCTTGTAGTCGGCCGTGCGCACCTTGCCGCCGCCGTACCACGGGAAGCCGAAGTTCTCGCCGGCCTTCGTCGCGCGGTCGAGTTCGCCGGGCGGCGTGTCGTCGCCCATGCCGTCGACCTGGTTGTCGGTGAACCACAGCGTCTTGTCCTTCGGATTGAAGTCGAGGCCGACCGAGTTGCGCACGCCGTGTGCATAGACTTCGCGGTTCTTGCCGTCCTGATCGATGCGGATGATGCCCGCGAGGCCGTTCGTGTCGAGTGCGCCCAGCTTGGCCTTCGGCGGTACGTTCCACGGCTGGCCGAGCGCGATGTAGAGCTTCTTGTCCGGTCCGATCCGGCACGCGCGCGCGCCGTGGTTGAAGCTCTCGAACTCCGCCGGAATCAGCTTGCCCTGCGGCACGACGACGGCCGCCGCCACGTCCGGACCGCCTTCGCCGAAGAACTGCGCGGCCGGGAACGCGAGCACGCGGTTCTGCTCGACGATGTACAGCACGCCGTCCGGCGAGAAGCACACGCCGTTCGGCACCTTGAACGTCACGGAACTCGCGAACGAGACGACGTCGTCCGCGACGCGCCGCTTCGTGCGGTCCGTCACCTGCCAGACGCGCGTCTTGCGGGTTCCGACGAACACGACGCCCGTCGACGGTTCGATCGCCATGTGGCGCGCATCCGGCACGACCGCATAGAGCTCGATCTTGAAGCCGGGCGGCAGCTTGATCGCCTTCAGGTTCTCGCGCAGCGCGTCGGCGCGCTGGCCGGTCTGCGGCACGGTCTCGGCGGGCGTCTTGTTGCCCGTTTCCTTGAAATTCGACAGCGTGCTGACATTGTCCTGCGCCGCATGAGCGGGCGAGAGGCAGACCAGCGCGGCACTGATGGCGAGCGGCAGAAGCTTCGGCAATGCGTTCATCGAGTTGTCTCCGGAGTTGTAATTACGACCTTGGACGCTGCGACTACGGTGAAAGGCATTACTTCCTGGCCGGCGCGCAGGCGCCGGCCTCGCGCCGCAATGTCCAATCACATGACGATTGCAGCGGCTGAAACAATCTTAGGATACGAACGTGCGAATGTCGGTCGAAGATTTGCGTTCACGGGCGTGCCGTGCCGGTCACTTCCTGCCGTCGAAGGCGAAGACGTCGGAGCGGTCCGCGCTCGGCAGCGCCGCGAGCAGGCGCGCGCCGTCGAGCACGGCGTTGCCGGCCACGGTCGCGCCCGGCGCCGGACAGGGCGCCGGGCCGAAGGTGACCGACACGTCGTACGCGTTGACGCCCGTGTGCGGCGTCACGGTGCCTTTGAAGACGCACCCGGAGGCAGTCGTCCCCGCGAGGTAGCCGTCGTCCGTCACCGTGATCTGCGATTTCGTGAGGCCTTTCGTCGAACCGCCCTGGCCGCTGTAGAGACCCGCGACCGTCGAACCGGCGGGCATCGCGCCGAGCAACTGGATGGCGGTGGCGGAAAAGGCGAGATTCTCGCCGCCGGGGGCAGTCGGTGTGACGGTGCCGTCGACGGCCGGCGCGCGCGCGAAATTCGCGGCGAATGCCGCAGGCGAAACGCGGCCGGGCCGCAGGCTGTAGTTTTGCGCGGAGGCGCTCGCGAACTGTCCCGCGTTCGACTGCGCTCCGTTGGTCACTACGACCACGCCGCCGCCTTCGCCTCCCGGCGACGATGCATCGCCGTAAAAGAGGTACGCAGTTCCGTCGAAGAGCATGAGGAGGATCGCGCTGCCGTGCGCCGTGGCGGTGCCCTTATAGATGCCGCCAGGCGGAAGCGTGGTCGTGCCACCGGGGCCGGGCGGCTGGAGCGGGCCGCCCGCGCAGGCGGCGAGCAGTACGGCCAGGGCGGCGCCCGCAAGAACGGTCTGTTTCATTGCAGCCTCGCTGTGCGTTTGTTTTCTCGTGGGCGAACCGCCCAACTTTTCTTTCCGATCCGAACGCGCCGCGGCACGCCGGGCGCGTCCGGATCATCTGCAACTGCAAGCCGTCTCGGGTCCGTCGCGACCCGACGAGAGTCCTGTATAGCCGCTCGGGCGGTGCCGGTCAAGGACGCGGCAGCGTGAATTTTTCCCGCTTTGCGCGCTTGCGGTGAGGCATCGGCGCGCGCTGTCGCGATTCGACGAACCGGGGGAATCGGAGCGCAAGATTCGGGGCGCCTCGGCCACACGGGCCGGACCATGATGGCCGCGATCCCCTCATCTCACGAGATGCCCTCATGCGCCCTTCACCGGATACGCGAATCAGCCTGTCGCGGGCATTCGGCCGGCTCGCCTGGTCGAACCTGCTCGCGCAATGCGCCGAACAGGTGAGTCTCGCTGCCGCGCCGCTGGTCGCGGTGTTCGCGGTCCAGCTAGCGATCATCGCGGTGTCGCCGGTGGCGCGGCTCGGCGCGCTGCCCGAGCGCGTGGCGGCCTGAATGCCGCTCAGGCGCGGCGGGCCGCCACGCGCTGGGCGCTTCAGCTGACCCAGACGCGGTTCGCGCCCAGTTGCTCGGAGAGCGCCGCGGGCAGGTACTGCGGGGTCACGGCGACGCGCTGGCCCGTTTGCGGATCGATGCCCATCCGGCGCGCGATCGAGACATGGGCGCCGATGTCGGCGGGGAAGCGGTTTTTCTCTCTTAGTGCGACGGCACCCACCGAGAACGGAATCTGCGCCCACGGCTCGTGGCTGACACCGAAGAAGTCGGGCTTGAACGCCCACGGCTGGGGCTTCAACTGCAGCCCGATCGCGGGATCGGCGAGGCGCCCGAGCATCCACTCGCACGCGATGTCGGACAGTCCCGATTCCGTGACCGGGTAGCCGCCGCCGACATCCGCATGCGCGCCCGCAAAGAGCACTTGCGTGATGCCGTCGCGGGCGTCCCAGAAGGTCGGCGTGAAGTCGGTGCGCTGTTCGTCGAGGCTGATCGCGTGGATGCCGAACTGGACCTTCTTGTTGAGCGCGGTGTCCGCGAAGCGGAACACGTCGATGTCCTTGTTCTCGTCGTCCAGATAGATCGGGATGCCGAGCGCGCCGACGGTGTCCCACACGCCGATCGCCTTGATCGTGTCCACGTCGACGGTTTCGCCCGGCTGCAGTTCGCCGAACGCGAAGTGCGGAAGAAATTCCGCCACCGCATTGAACACGGCGACGAGGCCGCCGCCGTCCGGCCGCGCCTTGACCCGCGCCTCGCGGTGCTTGCGCCACGCCATGATGCCGAGGCGGTAGGCGAGCGCCTTGTCGGTGAGATCGAAGCGCGCACCGTTGAGCAGCCCGACGTCGGCGATCATGCCGCCGAGCGCCCGCACCGTGTACGCGCCGCGGCTGAAGCCGATCAGAATGATCGAATCGCCCGGCTGGTAGTTGCGCGAAATGAACGTATAGCCTCGCACGATCCGCGCGATGAGCCCGCTGCCAAACGCGCCGCCCAGCAGCTTGATGGCGATATTGCGCGAATCGCCGACGCCGTGCAGATACTTCGCGATTTGCGCGTTGTCGCCGGTCTGCTCGATTTCCTGTTCCGACGCGAGCAGGGCGCTCTCCGCCGTGTTCGCGCCTGCGAGCGTCGCGAATAATTTCCAGACATTGGTCGTGTCGGGAATGCCGTCGTTGTTATCGTCGGAATTCGGGCCATTCCAGGTGCCGTCGGCGCAAAAGACAATGTTTTTTGGCATATAACCACCCACCGTTTCAGATTTAATCATGGCGGCATCAATTGAATGGCGTCGCCGGCTTAACAGCGTAGTCGCTATCGCCGCAGGTTCAATCGGAATGCGTGCGTTAGCGTACGAACGTAATGGATCGCTAATGAATGCGGAAGCATTCGCATGGCGGACCGGCGAGGCATACTCGCCGGCCGCAAGGCACATGAGATAGCGAATCCGTATCCGTGACCGGTTGTTTTAGATCGCGAAGATTTCTGGCTCTCCCGGCGCATGAACGCGACCGCGCGCCTTCATACAGAATATGTCCGATTGCGCATTCGTGTCCCCGATCGGAGCACTTCATTCGCTTCTTCAATAATCGCCATTCGCGCTCCGGGGCGTTCCGGATTTCGCGCTTCGATACGAGCCGTTAATTGCCGCCCGGTTTTATGCGCCGTGCAATTGATTGCGTCCGTAAAGGCTGCAATTCGCGAATGGCCGCGATCTCGCGCGCGAAGAGAATGGGCCCGGGCGTTTTCGTCCATCCGGTCGTGCGCACGGCGGGCGGCCGCGCAGGTCGCCTGCATGCCAATCGCAGATGCCGAAGCTTCGGGCAGACGGAAGCGGCCCACGGAGAAGGCTGTCGATGCGAGCGCTTCTCAGTCGGCGAGACGCTTGTCGGCCAGCGCGCGCCTGCAGTCATCGAACACGCGCGCAACGAGTGCCGATTCGTAGTTCAGGTCGTCGCTTTCGAGAATCTCTTCGACTGCGTCGAGCGCCCAGTCCGCGTTCACGTGTCCCGCGTTCTGTCTCGCGAGTCCGTCCGCGATCGCCGACAGCTTCGCGACGGAAAGCCAGTCCGCGTGCCGCTGATGCCTCTCGAGCCACTTGCGCGACGCCTGCACGTAGAAGGCGGGCGTCGGCCACGATTCGTTCAGGTAGTAGTTTCCGAGGCTGCCGCAGGTCAGCCAGCAGAGCAGTTCCACGCGGTCGCGCGGAGTAAGGCGGTGACGTGCATCATTCATGGCGGCACTCACGAAGACGATTGATGTAGCCCGGATATCGTTTCCTTCACGAAAACAATATCAGATCATTTTGCAATGCGGTACCTGCCGTTTTCCGCCAAAAGCGCGGGCGGCGCGGTCAGACTGCATCGCTTGGTGCGGGCGGTATCATGCGTCGCGTCAAGTCGCCCGGATGGCCGCTACGTGATGATCTCGTCGCACCATTCGAGCGCCCACGCACGGGCGCAATGAAGCGCGTCGGATTCGTTCGGGAAGGCATCGAGTTCGCCGGAATCGTGCGTCTCGCCGTGTGCGCGTCCCGCTGGCGGCGCCTCGGTGATCGTGGCGCGGGCGTAGTAGCGTCCGTCTTCGTCGTGTCGTGCGCGGCAGTCGATGTGAAACGTCTTGTAGTCGAATCGCATGCTCGTCTCCGTGGATTCGCGAAAATCCTAGCATGTCGAGCAAATTGCCGGCCTGCACGCGATGCGCCGCGGGCGCACTTGTTATTCCGCGCTGTCCGCTCGCCGCTCGCCCGGCAGGGAGAATGCGCGCGGACGTATCCTTTTGCGAGATCTTTCGCTTTCGGGGCGCATGCTTGTGACTCACGCCAGATCGCCGGACAATCCGACCATTCTCTTCGGCGCGTTCGATCGCCACAACTTCGGCGACCTGCTGTTTCCGCACGTGGCCGCGCGCCTCTTCGGACACGGCGATTTCATCTTCGCCGGACTGGCCGCGCGCGACCTGCGCGCCTGGGGCGGACATCGCGTGGAAGCGCTCGCGCCGCTCGCGGCGCGCTTGCGCGAGCGTGCGGTCAACCTCGTGCACGTGGGCGGCGAGGTGCTGACCTGTGACGCCTGGGAGGCAGCGGTCATGCTCCTCACGCCAGACGAGGCGCAGCAGACCATCGCGCGCTTCGCCACATCGCCCGGGGAGCGCTTGGCGTGGGCGCGCGCCGCACTGGGGCACGCGGCGCTCGCGCCCTACGCGGTGTCGCGGGACATGTTTCCGCATGCCGCGAGCGTGATCTACGACGCAGTCGGCGGCGCCGGTCTCGATGCGTGCGCGCCGGCACTGCGCGCCGAAGTGCTGGCGAAGCTCGGCGCCGCCGACGACATCAGCGTGCGCGATGCGCGCACGCAATCGCAGCTCGAGTCGGCGGGCATTGCGGCGCGGCTCTTTCCCGACCCTGCCGTGATGGTCGCGGACCTGTTCGGCGCGCACATCCGCCAGCATGCGCAGCGGGGCGAGTTGCTCGCGTTGTCCCGAGCGTTCCCCCGGGGATATATCGCGGTGCAGTTCAGCGCGGATTTCGGCGACGACGCCACGCTCGGAAAAATCGCCGCGCAACTGGACCGGTATGCGAAGCGCGGCGGGCTCGGCGTGGTGTTCTTTCGCGCGGGCGCGGCGCCGTGGCATGACGACGTTGCGTGCTACGAAAGCACCGCTGGCCGCATGCATGCGGCGCCGGTGAAGTTATTCCGCTCGCTGAACGTGTGGGACATCTGCGCGCTGATCGCGGCGAGCCGCCTTTATCTGGGAAGCAGCCTGCACGGCCGGATCGTCGCGATGGCGTTCGCGCTGCCGCGCGTGAATCTGCGGCATCCGGCGCCCGCCGCGCAGCCCGCCAAGCAGGCCGCGTTCGCGGCCACCTGGGACGACGCCGTGAGTCCGGCGGCGGTCGATGTCGACGACATCGCCGACGGCATCGCCCATGCGCTCGCCGCGGACCCCGCCCGGCTTCGGCGCACGGCGCGTGAACTCGTGATCCGCTACCGCCGTGGATTCGCGCCGATCCGCGCGGCGCTCGCCCTGCCGTGATCGGGGCGCACGTGTTGCACGTGCCGCACGTGCCCCACGCGCCTCGTTTCACTCATTCGTCGCGTGCTGCAGGAACGCCCGCACGGCTGGCGCGCGCTCGAAGCGCCGGAACGCCAGCGCCACTTCCGAGAGAATCGGCTTGCCCGCGATCGGCCGGTACTCGACGCCCGGCAGCACGACGCAGCCGGCGACCGAGTGCGGCACGACCGCGACTTCGCCACCGAGCGAAACGCGCGCGACGACCGCCGCCAGCGTGCCCGGCCGCGCCGCGACCTTCGGCGTGAAACGCCCGCGCCGCGCCACTTCCTGCGTGCCGTATTCCTGCTCCGGCAGCACGAACGACTCGTCGCGCAGCTGGGCGGGCGACACGGCCTGCGCCACGGCGAGCGGCGAATCCGCCGGCAGCGCCAGAATGAACGTGTCGCGATGCACGGTCCTCACCTGAACGCCTTCGGGAAGCCGGATCGGCGGACGGACGTAGGCCACGTCGATCCGGCCGTCGTCGAGCATTGCGCCCACCTCGCTCATCACCACCTCGCGAATGCCGACCTCGATCCGCGGGTGGATCGCGCGAAAGCCGCGCACCGTGTTCTGCAGCACGCCGGAGAAGACCGCTGAGCCGACGTATCCCACCGCGATCCGGCCAAGTTCGCCGCGCTCCGCCAGTTCCGCGAGTTCGGCGCCGCGAGCGAGGTGATCGAGCGCGGCGAGCGCCTCGGCGAGATACGCCTCGCCGGCGGCGCTGAGCGCGACGGAGCGCTTCGTGCGATGAAAGAGGCGCACGCCGAGCAGGCGCTCGGCTTCCTGGATCTGCTTGGTGAGCGCGGGCGGGGCGATGCCGAGTTCCTCCGCCGCGCGCGCGAAATGCAGATGCCGGGCCACGCTGACGAAACAGCGGATGTGGCGAAGTTCGACGGCGCGCATGGAATTTCAAAATTCGTTAATTATCTTGCGATTCTATGGCAATGACTCGAAACAGGGAGAAAGTTAGTATCGGGTGACCCCGATTGGACGCCCGATTCATCCCTATCCCTGTCTCTATCTCCTGTTCGCCGCCATGTCCCAGACCTCCGACGAGAACCCGGTGCCCGCACCCGTCGCCACGCCCGCACCCGCCGCATCGAGCCGCGCTGCGGCGCGCTTCGTGCTCGCCACTGCGTCGGCGGCCTGCGCGCTGATCGTGCTCGACACCAACGTCGTCGCCGTCTCGCTGCCTTCCATCGCGCGCTCGTTCCACGCGGGGTTCGCGGAAGTCGAGTGGGTGGTGAGCGCGTACATGGTCGCCTTCGCGTCCTGCCTGTTGCCCGCCGGGGCGCTGGCAGACCGCTTCGGGCGCAAGAAGATGCTGCTCGCGGGGCTCGCGGTGTTCTTCGTCGCGTCGCTCGGATGCGGGATCGCGCCGTCGGCGGTGGCGCTCGACATCGCCCGGGCGGTCAAGGGCGTGGGCGCGGCGATGCTGCTTACCTCGGCGCTCGCCGTAATCGCCAACACGTTCCACGAGGGCGCCGAACGCGCCCGCGCCTGGGCGGTGTGGGGAACCTGCATGGGGCTCGCGACCACGGTGGCGCCGCTCGTCGGCGGTGCAATCACGCAGTGGTTCGGCTGGCGCTGGATCTTCCTGCTGAACCTGCCGGTGTGCGCCGTGCTCGCGTGGTGCGCGCTGCGCGCGATCCGCGAGTCCCGCAACCCCGACGCCGGTCCCGTCGATGTCGCCGGCAGCGCGCTGTTCGGCATCGCGCTCGCGCTCGGCATCTGGGCGCTGATCGGCGCGCAGGCGGACGGCTGGGCGAGCTGGAAGACGCAGGGCCGGATCGCGGGCTGCGCGGTGCTGCTGATCGGCTTCGTGCAGGTCGAGCGGCTGCGCGCGCACCCGATGATCGATCTCCAGCTTTTCCGCCAGCCGCGCTTCGTCGCCGCCGTGCTGGCGATGTTCGGCTATGCCGCGTGTGCGCAGGTGATGATGACGTTCCTGCCGCTCTACCTGCAGAACGCGTTTGGCTTCTCGGCCGTCCATGCGGGCGTCGGCATGCTGCCGTTCGCGATCGCGATGATCGTCGGGCCGTACGTTGGCGCGGCGCTGTCGAAGCGCCTGTCGAGCGTCGCGCTGCTCACGCTCGGGCTGATCCTGATCGGCGCGGGCAATCTGCTGACGGCGTTCGTTGCGAGCGACGCGCGCTACGGGCTGATCGCGCTCGGCATGATCGTCACCGGCTGCGGGGCGGGCGTGCTCAACGGCGACACGCAAAAGGCGATCATGGCCTGCGTGCCGGCGAGCCGCACCGGCATGGCCTCCGGCATCAGCACGACGACACGGTTCACCGCCATCGTCACGTCGGTGGGCGTGCTCGGCGCCGTGCTCGCGGCGCGCACGCATGCGGCGCTCGACGCGCACCTGGGCGGCATGCCCGCGCTGCGGGCAAATCTGGACGCGAGCTTCCTGTCGCGCGTGCTCGCGGGCGATCTTGCGGATGCGAGCGCGCATCTGCCCGCCGCCGCGCGGGCCGTGCTCGATGGCGCGGCGCGTGCTAGTTTCGCAAGCGGCTTCGCATCTGCGCTCTGCGTGGCAGGGGCTGGGGCGGTCGTCATCGCGGGGTCGGTGTGGATGCTGGCGGGCCGGCGGCGGGAATCGGGCGTCCAGCGCGCGGTTTCAACGTAGACACGGGTGCGGTGATTCGGGCTGCACGACGAGGAAACCGATTCGATCCGGGATGCTATTCTCGGGTGTGGTTTTCAACCGCCCAGCTTTGCAGCAGGGGCCTCGTGGAAGGAGAATCGTCGTGACCGACACCGACCTCTCCGGCATCTACCGGAACTACATCGCGTGCCTGAACATGCAGGACTGGCCGAAGCTGGGACAGTTCGTCGACGACGACGTGCACTACAACGGCCAGCGGATTGGCTTGTCGGGTTATCGCGAGATGCTGGAGCGGGACTTTCGGGAAATTCCGGACCTTTACTTCGACATTCAGCTTCTGGTTTCCGATTCACCTTACATAGCGAGCCGGCTGGCGTTCGCCTGTACGCCGAGCGGCAAATTCCTCGGCCTCGCTGTGAACGGGAAAAAAGTCTCCTTTACGGAGAACGTGTTCTACAAATTCCGGGGAAACAAGATCGAGCAGGTCTGGTCAGTCATCGACAAGGCGGCCATCGAAGCTCAGCTTCCAGCGCAATGAATTCCAGGCGCGCTTGCCCGCCGTGAAGCGTGACGCACGGACCTTTCGGACCACATCGAAGGCTCGTCGCCAGGCGAAGATGATTCGGCCGGAAGCGATCACGCGAAACACACGCGGGCGTGTCGCTTCCGGCCGGCGGTCCGTCAGATCGACTTGACTTCTCCGCCGTCCATCCTCAACGTCGATCCCGTCATCCAATGCGCCTCGGGCGACACGAGGAACGCCATCAACTCGGCGATCTCCTCGGGCGTGCCGTACCGCGCGATCCCCGCTTCGAGCGGAAACTTCGCCGTCGCTTCTTCCACGCTCATGTTGTGCAGCGGCGCCCAATGGTCCAGATAGGATTGCCGCCGACCCGTCATCACGGGGCCCGGCAGCACACTGTTCACCTGTACGCCGTCTGCGATGCCGCGGTCCGAGAACGCCTTCGCCAGCGCCACGATTGCGGCGTTGATCGTGCCCACGGCCGCGTACGGTGCCTTCGGAAACAGCGCCGAATTACCCGACATCAGCACGACCGATCCTGACGTTTTCTTCAGGGACGGCCATGCCGCCACCGTCAATCGCCGCGCGCCGTGAAGCTTGAGCGCGAGGCCGCGTTCCCATTGTTCGTCGGTCATGTCGAACAGGTCGATTTGCGGCACGGCGCCCGCGATGTTGAGCAACGCATCGATCCGGCCGAACGTCGAAAGCGTCTGATCGACCACGTGTTGCGCGGCGTCGGCCTCGGACAGGTCCAGGTCGATTGCAAGAGGCGTGGCACCGGCCCTGGTCACGTCGGCGGCGGTCTGGTCGAGGTTCTCGCGGTTGCGCGCAACGAGTACGACCGAGGCAAAATCCCGCGCCAGCCTGATGGCGGTCGAACGGCCGATCCCCTGGCTCGCGCCCGTGACGATGGCTACTTTGCTGGACATCTTCCTTCTCCTTGACTCGTGTATGGAGTGACTGTGTATCGATTCAGTGGACGACGACCATCTTGCCGCCGGCCTGGTTGGCTTCCATCACGCGATGCGCCTCGTGAATGTCGTCGAAGCCGAACACGCGGGCCGGTTTCGCGTCGAGCCGCCCCGCGGCAACGTCTTCGGCGATCTTTCGAAGCGGCACGTCGGCAAGCGGAAAGCCCGGCGTACCGAATACGAAACTGCCGAAGAACGTCAGGTAGACGCCGCTCGCCATCTGGAGAAGAGGGTTGAAATCCGCGATGGGATCAAGGCCGCCGAGCCAGCCCGCAAGACAGGCGCGGCCGCCGCGCCGCAACATGGCAAGCGAATCCAGAATCGTGCTGTTGCCGACGAGGTCGAGCACGGCGTCGATCTGCTTCGCCTCGGCGATGCGCTTCGACAGATCGGGGCCTTCGATTTCGACACGCGTGGCGCCCAGGCTTTCCAGCATCGAAAAACGCGATGCGCTGCGCGTGGTCGCGATGACCGTGGCGCCGGCGTTGACGGCGAGCTTCACCGCCGCCTGTCCAAACGACGAGGTCGCACCCCGGATCACGAGCGTCTGCCCCGATGTCAGTTCGAGGTTGCGGAACAGACACGTCCACGCGGTTGCATAGGTTTCCGGAATGGCCGCGAGCTCGGCCCACTGCAGCGATGCTTCGATCAGCGCCACGTTGGACACGGGCGCCCGTGTGTATTCGGCATAGCTGCCGTTGATCGTGCGCCCGAGGCCGCCCATCAGCGCGGCGACTTTCGCTCCGACCGGGAATTCGCCGCCGGGACACGACTTCACCACGCCCACACATTCGATGCCGCTCACTCTGGCCGCTTCGGCCCACTCTCCGCGGCGCATGTGCATCTCGGCATGATTGATGCCGAATGCCTTGATTTCGATGACCACGTGGCCTGCCAGCGGTTCGGGTTCAGGCAACTCCGTGTACACGAGGCTATCCACGCCGCCGAATTTGTCGAGAACGATTGCACGCATGATCTCTCTCCTTGAGTTTGAACACATACGGTTGTCAATGCCGACAATGCATGCGCATGCCAGCGAACAGGAAACTTGCTCACGGCCGCGGCGCTCCGCGGCCTCGCCCGCTTTCTAACGAGCCGGAATCGAACGGGCCGCTTCGACGATCACCTTTGTCACGGTGTCGGGAGACGTGACGATCGGCGTGTGATCGGCCGGGTATGAATGCACGCGCGCGTTCATGCGCTGTGCCATGAAATGCTGCGTGTCGCTGCTGATCATCCGGTCCTGCCCGGCGATCAGGAACCAGCTCGGACGATCCTTCCAGAGCGGACGCCCGACCGGTTCGCCGATGCATGAAACCGAAATGGGCCGTTGAACCGCGCCGAGCACCGCCAACTCGTGCGGCGCCGCCTGCGGTGCGAACGCATCCGCGAATGCCTCTTCAGGCAGCCAGATCAGGCCGTGGCGGTCCGGCGCCAGCTTCGGCGCCTGCGGGTGTGCTTCACCGCGATAGAACACGTCGCCCACGGTTTCGCCTTCGTCCGGCGCAAGCGCGGCCACGTACACCAGCGCCTTCACGTTCTCCGCGCGTGTCGAGCCGATCACCGCGCCGGCATACGCGTGTCCGGCGAGCACGACCGGACCGTCGATTCGTTCGAGCGTTCTATCCAGCGCCGCCACGTCTTCCTGCAACGAGGTGAGCGGCAACGGCGCCGCGACCGCACGAATGCCATGTTCCTTCAAACGTTCGATGACCTTGCTCCAGCTCGAGCCGTCTGCCCACGCACCGTGCACGAGCACCGCGCTCACGTTGTCTGTCTCCATTGGTCGCTCCTTTGAATGAAGTGGCTACTGCTTCGGACGCGGATCAGCGGGCGCTCTATGTAACCTGCCTAACGCGTTAATAGAGGTTACTAATGGAGGGTGTAACTTGTCAAGTGCGTTCTATGTGGTTACGATTTCGTCACCGTCACTTCACATTTTTCACAAGAGATGGACTACCGTCAGATACTCGCGATATTCCTTGCCGACGCGCCCGGGCTCGATTTCCTGAACTCGGTTGCGACGCCGGTGGACGAGCCGGTCGACTGGATCAGCGATGGCGAGGGCCTGCTGGCGTGGCTCGAACAGGCCGGGCTTGTGCCCTCCGGCGCGATCGAAGACGTGCGGGTGCGGTCGACGCCTGCCGAGCTTGACGAAGCGGCGGCGCGGGCGCGCGAGCTGCGCGAATGGTTCAGAGGATTTGTCCGCAAGAGGAAAGGCCGGCCGCTGACCGCCAGAGACGTGCGGGCGCTCGAACCCCTGAATCAGCTGCTCGAGCGGGATGAGCAGCATGCTGAAATCGTCGCCGGTGCGCCGGGTGGCGTGACCCCATTCGAACTGCGCGCGAATCGGCGCTGGCAGTCAGCAGCGTCGTTGCTGATGCCGATAGCCGAAGCGCTGGCCAGAGTCGTCTGTGAGGAGGACTTCACGCACGTAAAAGCGTGCGAAGGACCCGGATGCACGTTGATGTTCGCTGATCACACGCGGGGCCACGTCCGCCGGTGGTGCAGCATGGCGATCTGCGGCAACCGCGCGAAGGTTGCGGCTCACCGCAAGCGGCTCAGGGAGCAGGCAAACGGCTGATGTGATGTCGGCAGCGTCATCGCGCCGGGCCGTTCACAGCCAGTAAAGCCAGGCCAGCAGGGTCACGATTGAAAACAGTGTCGTCATTGAAATGGCGGCACCCGCCAAGGCCTTTTCGACGTCGTATTCGCTCGCGAGCACATAGGCGCTCTTGGCCGTCGGCACCGCGGCGCAGATCACCGCTGCGATGGTGAAGGTGTGGTTCAGTCCGACAGCGATGCACAGTCCATACACGACCATCGGCATCACCACCAGTTTGAGCACGGTCAGCAGCGCGTAACGGCTCACATGACCGCGCAATTCGCTGATCGACAGATCAAGGCCGATGGCGAACAGTGCGCATGGCGTCAGTGCTTCTCCGAGTATGCCGAGGCAGGTCGCAACAGGCGCGGGCAACCTGAATCCAAGGATCGACCAGAGCAGAGCCAGGAGCGTGGCAAGAATGACGGGATTGGTGCCGATTTGTCTGGCAAGTGCGGTTGCGCGTGTCTTGCGCGAATCGGTGCGCTGGTCGATTTCGAGCAGAACGACGAGCGCGGGGAACATGATCGCGCCGACGAACACCGTCGCGACCGCTGCGGCGAGAATGCCCTGCTGACCGTGCAGCGCTCGCAGGATGGGGAGCGCGACGAAGCCGGTGTTGGTCATCGAGGCCACGGCGGCCAGCATCGCGCTCGTTCCCAACCTTGCGCGCCAGCCAATGCGTGCCGCGAGAAACACGGCGGCAAAGCAGAGCAGCGAGCCTCCGCCGAATGCCGCAATAAAGCGCCACTCCAGCAGCGCGCCGAGCGGCTCGTCGGCAACGGTCAGGAAAACCAGCGCCGGCATTGCGACGAAATAGGCGAACTGCATCAGCGGGCCGGCGAGCGTGCGCGGCAGATAGCCCAGGGCGCCCGCCGCATAGCCGCTCAGGATGATGGCGAAAATCGGCAATATCAGACTGGCGATATGCAAGGTCGGGCTCCGTAGCAAACAGACCAGCCGGTATCAGCTGTTGGAGCTTACTCGTTCCGCCAGCGGTGTCCTGCGTTCACGCCAAATTCCTGTCCTTCACGATGTTGGACTGCGCGATCGACAGCAAGCCGGAAACCTGCGATAGCTCCGGATTGCGTCGACTGGACCGGGCGACACGGCGCACGGCCCAATGAAATGCGCCGCACGAAGGCGTTGCGGATCGACCTTCGTGCAGAGAGAACGTGCGCGCAATATAGCCCTTGCTCGGCCCCGTGAGGTCGAAGCTTACGGCGCGCTACCTCGGAACACGGCGGCTGACAGCCGTGAGCAACGCCTTATTCCTGTGCCGCCAGCTTGTCCTGCGTGTGGGTCTCGAAGTCGGCGGCGTCGTGGCGCTCGTGCAACTGACTGGACGCCTCCCCGGAGACCCGGTTGACCATGCGGCCGCGCTGCACGGCGGGACGCTCGCCGATGGCGTCGGCCCATCGCCGCACGTGCTTGTAGTCCTGCACGGAGAGAAACTCGGCCGACTCGTAGAGCCAGCCCTTGACCAGTCCGCCGTACCAAGGCCAGATCGCGATATCGGCAATGGTGTATTCATTCCCGGCCACGTAGGCGTTGTCAGCGAGCCGCTTGTCGAGCACGTCGAGCTGGCGCTTGACCTCCATCGTGAACCGGTCGATCGGATATTCCATCTTGGTCGGCGCATAGGCGTAAAAATGCCCGAAGCCGCCGCCCAGATACGGCGCGCTACCCATCTGCCAGAACAGCCACGACAGGCACTCGGCGCGCGCGCCGGCGTTCGTCGGCAACAGCGCGCCGAATTTTTCGGCGAGATACAGCAGGATCGCACCGGATTCGAAGACACGTATCGGCGCGTCCCCGCTGCGATCCACCAGCGCCGGAATCTTCGAATTCGGGTTTGCTTCGACAAAGCCGCTGCCGAACTGCTCGCCATCTCTGATTCTGATGAGCCACGCGTCGTATTCGGCGCCCCGGTGACCCAGTGCGAGCAGTTCCTCCAGCATCACCGTGATCTTCACGCCGTTCGGCGTGGCGAGCGAATAGAGCTGCAGCGGATGACGGCCGACCGGCAGTGCCTTTTCGTGGGTAGGGCCGGAGATCGGGCGGTTGATGTTTGCAAAATGGCCGCCGTTTTCCTTGCTCCACGTCCAGACCTTCGGCGGTACGTACTCGTGCGAATCGCTCATGCTTCACGCTCCTTGTGTTCGATCATGCGATTCGCGCGAGCTTAGCAAATAGGCGCGAAACACGCTGGCCGTACCCGGTGCCGACAAAGTCGGTCCTGATCGTGATGCAGATGTAAGGAAGAGATCGATTCGACGCCGCGCACGCCTCCTGCGGCGCCATCGTGCCCACTAGCGCGGGCGCTGTCTTGCGCGGCGACGGTTTCCTGTGCGAATGCAATCCGCCCGTTCGTCCGGCGGCCGAGCGCGAGCAGCGTCCTTGCGCAGAGGCGGCCGGCAGCCGATGCGATACCGAACGCGGCGCGGATTGGACTACGCGGACTGCTTCGGCTGCGCCGCTCCGGCGGCAGGTTGTCCGATCCAGCGGTTCAACGCGACGGTGCATGTCAGCGTCGCCACATACACGATGAGCTGGATGCC